>JAEHJW020002857.1_pt1 | contig 39436 bp, 54 predicted proteins | sample 9271431 | NCBI WGS metagenome assembly JAEHJW02 | reverse complement strand
TCAAAATAATCTCTTCTTTTTTAAAATTGAATGAAGAATTTAAAGAACATTCTGGACACCCAATTGATCCAAACTTTTTATGATTCATTATTTTTGATTTAGGGGTTGCCTCAAATGTTTTATTACAAATCAAACATTTTATTTTTTGTTTCTCGTTAGATGATTTTGTCAAATCATAAGGTTTAAGTTTCAAATCGTTGATTAATTTATTGGTAATATTGGTGTTCATTGCAAATTGTCCCAATCTTTTTCCCAAATAGTAACAAGATTATACCCAAGTTCTAAAATTTTTCTTTCTCTTTCCATTGTGTAATCATATAATTCTTGGGCTGTTTTATCAAGCATAAATGGACTAGGATAATCTATCGGTTTTAAATAACGTAAATCACCATGAAAATTGGTGCCATAAAATTCATAAATTGTATTGGTTTCTTTACAATAACCATCAGCACGATAATTTGTTTTCGGAATTCCATATTCACCACCATGGATATGATCTTGAATAATGATGTTTTCTTTTGTTCTTATAAAATCAATCCAATCCAATGCTTTCTTAGAACAATTAGATGGGTAACATATTGGACACAAAGTTCCCGCACTGGTGATAGCTCTAAAACTGTTAATAAAGATATGTTTTTTATTACACTGGAATTTTAAATTATTTTTTTCTCGGTGGATAAATTCTTCAGGATTAATACATTCATATTCAGAACGCTCGACTACTAATTCGGAAACATTATCTTTGGTAACTCTTAGCTTTTTGGAACACACAGGGCAGCCATGTTTATATCCAAGAATATCTTTTAAAATAGCGCGAAAAATATGACCCTCTTTACATCTAAAATTCATTTTTGTTTTAACTGTTTCATATTCTGAATAATCAACAAACATATAAGGGGTTTTGGATAATGTCTCAAATAATCTTTCTTGTGTATATTTTGCACGTCTTGAACACATTGGACAGCCATGTCCTTGAATAACATTTCTACTGATTGAAACAAATATATGATCATACTCACATATAAAAGTTGCAGGTTTATGCATTCCTTTAAAAGAAGATTTTTCGTGTAAAAATATTATTGGATATTTTTTATTACGTTCATCCAAACGTTGTAAATAATTTGCAATTGTAATTTTTGCTGGCATATATTAATTATCTTTGATATCATTATATTGCAATTAAGTGCTAATGTCAATGATAAAAGAAATTCATTTTCGTCGTAAGTTATATTTTTATAAGGAATGAAGATGTTGTGTTTCTTTTTTAATGGATTAATCTATTTGGATAATGTGTTTGAAGAATCATGATTTCTTTTGTGTGCTTATAAATTGGGTCAACATTTCTCCAACCGAAATGATTATATTTTATAGATGTTATAACATTTGCTATACTTTAAAATAATATGTTTTTATTATTTTTATTGAAACACTTTTCCAACACCAAAAAGAAAAGCCCCGAAAAATCGAGGCTTTTCAATGGTTTACAACATTTTTTATTACGTGAAATCGATATTGATCACACTCAGTTTTCCATAATAATCAGCCGAGTTGCCAAGCGATGATGTGGTATCTGTAAAGATTGCCTTACCATATCTTGTCATCAAGCTAACCACTGGCTGGAATGTGACAGGGTTCATCACAACACCGGAAGACATCAGTGGGATATAGGGACAATAGAAGTAACCAGCATCCAACTCGCCGTTGCCGCCCTTGTAGCCAATTAATATCTTATCAGTTCCGGCTGGAGAACTTGTTCCGGGTAAAGCCTGATCCCAGATGTACGAATACACTTTGATCACACCGTTTAAAGTTCCTGCCAAATAGTTATTATTTGGAGACTTGAACTGACCTTCGATTGCCGGTGCGAAGACCGATTTCGAAGCCGTTTGCAACACGGAAACAATCATTGGAGAGCAAACAATATAGTTGCCTGATCCCATACGTGTTTTCTGTGCAATAGTGTTTGCAACATAATTCACCTTTGCACCCAAGTTAGCGAATCTATCGCCAATGAATGCTGGTGCATAAGTTGATCCACCCGTTGTAGTCAGATCAAACACGCTAGCAGTTCCTGCAAGAGCTAACAGATCCGAGATAATCTCGGCATCAATTTCCTGCACGATTTCTGCCGATAAACCTTTTGTCAATTCCGACTCAAGATCCATTCCATGCTGACTGTTTAAATCCTGCATAGCTTCAATGGTCCATGAGGCTTGTAATTTACGGGATTTGGCTTCAATAGCCTGTGAAATAACTTTCAACCCCATTTTACGGCCACCAGAACCTTCAATGAATGCATCATTACCACCATACAGCGTACCACCAACCGGGTCTCCGTAAAGAGTCGTGGATTGGTCATATTGCTGCACGTTCGGGCTGGCTTCCCAACCTTCACCAGTTGCTGTTCCGGTAATGCTGCCCGGAGCACCTGTTCCTGCCGCGAAACCAGAAGCACCTGCTTGCTGAGCTACACCAGTATCACCAGCATAGAACGCACGGATTGGCTTCAAGTTTCCGAAAGCTTCGTCACCGGCCACGATATCGTAACCACCAAACTGTGACTGAGCCTCGTTAACAACTACATTTTCCTCGTACACATATCTCAGTGTAAACACCTGCGAAACTGGTCCTGCCATTGGCTGCACACCAACAAGCTCGGTTCCGATGGTTCCGGGAATTACACGTCTGATAATTGGCATCAGGGTTTTACGGAAGTTAGCAACGTCGGCAGCCTGCACCGAACCTGAAACAGCCGTTTCTGTCAAAAGGTGTTGACGAGTATTTTCCAATACTTTCTCAACAACATCCTTTTTATTTGCTGGCAGACCTTCAAGCAATACTGCTTTAGTCTCATTCCAGCCTTCATTTAACATCTTACTTGTGTCCATATATTTTTCTCCTGTAATAGCTTTCAAGTATTAATAATTTACAAGTTTCTTCAGTCTTTCAACATCACTTTCTTGTAAAACTTTTTGTGATTTATCCAATTTTCCGAATACATCTTCTGTATTTCCGGTTATAACTTTGGAATCGCCACTCTTCACACTCTCCGCTAGTACCGCAGGTTTATTTCCCGTTTCCTTCTGCTCGGTTGTTGGTTCTACACTTTCATGTAAAACTCGTCCAATATATTTGCTGTAAGCTTCGTCTAATCTCTCAGTAGGAGTATTTTTCAGAAGAGCTTCCATTATTTCCTTCGGACGGCCTTGTAAAACTTCCAAAATCTTGGTCAGCTTTTGTTCTCTTTTCACAGATTCCAAAAGTTTCTTTGATTCTTGTAAAGATTTACGAGTATTCTCTAATTCTGTTTGTGTTTCTTTCAATGTGTTATATGTTTCATCTTCATTTAAAAATCTGTTCTTAAATTCAGCAGCATAAGATTCAAAAATTTTCTTTCCGAAAGCCAACTTTTTGGTTTCTTCAATATCTTTACGCAATTCTTTGAATTCATCTTCCAACCGCTCAGTCAAAAAAGCATCTAGGTTATCTACCAACTGTTCCATATCTTCCTTTAACTGGTTTGCCATTTCTTGACGTGCTTCTACCAGTCTTTCTGCATGCTCAGTTTCCAGATCCCTAAAATTCTGAATGTCTTCCTTCAATTCCGCTAATTCGGATTTCAAATGCTCTTCGGTCTTGACATCAACGGCTTCCACCAATTTTTCAAAATCAGCAAGATATTGCGTAGTTAATTCACCACGGACTTTATCTTCTGCTTCCTTTTTGGCATTTTCAACAGCTTCATTGATTGTTGACTGGATAGATTCGGTCAATTCTTTCTTTGTTTCTTCAGTTAAAACTTCAGATTCAAATAATTTTTTAAGGATTTCATTCATAACTTTTAAACTCCGAATAATGTATAAAAATTTACAAATATTATTTATTATATAAATATAAATTTTTTATAAATGCTAAATTGAATATCATAAGTATTTGATATTAAAAGAGTTTTATTTTTTTGGAATTTTGAAAAACAAAAGAAAAACCCCGAATTTCTTCAGGGTTTTCAGTCACTTAAATTTTATTAATATTTTTTAATAATAATACAGATTATCGGAATCGGCTGGTTGCTGACATTCACATTTTTCACAACCACACTCTCCAAGGTTGGTGGGTAATACTTTTATTTCAAATTGCATTTTTTTAAAGAGTAAGTCATATATTTTTTCACTATCAATAAGTTCTTGAATAATGGCCCTATAAGATTCAATGTCATCAGACTTATATAAAATAGCTAATATATTCAATGTTCCTATTTCTTGTACAATTACAATATTGACTATTTTTGATTTATTGTTTTGAAACATATCAAAAAGTTTCCCAGCATTTTCATTATAAAATTCTGTAATTTGATGATTATCATAATAATATAATCTATAATTTCTTAGAGAAGGAAACAACAATGGAATTGTCATTCTTAGCGATTCAAGCCAAAAAGTAAAAAAGTCAGTATTTTTAAGCAAATCTACTTCATAAGAAGTATCACAAGAAGCATCCCAATCAATAACTGCACGATATAATAAATCAAACTTGATCATTTCAATTCAACCGTAATGTAATGGTAACTGTTTCTGAATTAGATTGTTTTTTAGTTTGAACATCAACTAATGTTCCACGAGCTATTCGATTTGAGCCGAATTCCGTTTTTAAAGCAATTCCATAAACTCTTCCAACATTAAGATTGTCTATTTTATAACTATCCGATGCATCATCATAAAAAATGCATCTAGAAACTTCTTCCATTGTTAAACTGATTTGTGTAAACGTTTTGACTTCCATAATTTTTCCTGTTATTTTTTCTTTGATACTATTTTATCACACAACCCAAAATCAATGGCTTCCTGTGCTGACATATAATAATCCCTATCAATCGCTTTCTCAATTTCTTCATAGGTTTTGTTTGTGCTGTTGTGTTTTTTATACAAATTAATGACCTGTGATTTAATTGCGCCGGCTTCCTTGGCTGCCAGTTGCATGTCCGAAACGCTGCCCACCATACCACCCGAAGGTTGATGTATCATAATTCTTGCATGATTCATAACATATCTTTTTCCCGGCGTTCCGGCCTGAGATAAAAGAGAAGCAGCCGAAGCTGCGAGTCCGACCACAACTGTGTTGATATCGGATTTTATATATTGCATCGTGTCATATATGGCAAACATTTCATAAGTTATTCCACCGGGACTATTGATATAAATGAAAATATCTTTATGGTTCGTTGAATCCAAAAACAATAGTTGAGACGAAATAATAGAGCCGCTTTCTTCCTCAAGAGGACCATTTATAAAAATAATTCTATCTTTAAGCATTCTAGAGAAAACATCATAAAATTTTTCTCTACCGTTCTCTTGTTCAATGATGATGGGTGTATGCATTTGATGCTCCTAGATATAAGTAAAAACCGTAGTCATTCTACTAACTACGGTTTTCAAAGTCAATGTTTAACTGAATTGTTGTGTCTCAAAAATCTAGTCTTACACCACCAAATGCTTCCTTGGTTTGACCAGATGTTTTAAATTCACCCACCAACGAAAGATTTTTCATCAATGAATAATTTGCACCGACAACACCGAATACTTCGTTCTTGTCAAGAGTTTGTACTGGATGGTCAAGATGTTGATATTCAACTCCACCAAATACTCCTAGAGAGGAAAACAACTGTACTCTAACACCGCCCTGTACGGCTTCACCCCATGCTGTTGTAGATGTGTTCGTTGTGTCTGCAACACCTTCTACTTGGCCGTAGAGGTCAACCATAGATGTAACAGGGAGAAACATACCAGCACCCAAACGGGTATCGTTGAAATGATCAGTATGATCTACTAATTCTGTAGTTGACCCAACAACATATAAATTGGAAACAACATTCCACGATCCTTGCAAATTAAATCCATTCTGTGGAGAGAATTCTTGCCGATGGGTATAATTACCTTCAACATAATTCCACGATGGAGAAGCTGCAAAAGCTGCACCCATTCCAACCACACTTAACACAACTGCTAATAACAATTTTTTCATTTTTATCTCCTAAATAATATAATTGTTTATCCAAAAATTCTGGATGATTCATAGTATACTATTTAGTACAGTTTGTCAAGGGTGATTTCCAACAATAGTGATAGCATCCACTGCGGTAATCCGTTTTTAAAATAAATTACACCATTTCCATGATCAGATCCAAGCAACCAAGCATATGCTAAACGGTCAGATTCAGAAATACTTATTGAAAACATACGAGTGCGTGTAGGTGCCCAATCTAAAGCAATCGAACCATCTGGGTCAACTCCAATCTCTGGAATAGATATATCAAAGGGTAACATACGAATAAGTTGCCAAACATTAGATAATGTATCTGTTGTTACTTTAGCTTGTTCATCATCAGTGACAAGGGTACTTAATACAGATGCTATTTGTTCATTAACCGATGTTATCAACAAATTTCTAGATTTGTACCAATCGGGATTCATGCTTTCCTCAAATCAAATAAATCTATTTGAATAATACCGCCTTTAATCATATTCCGTCTGGCCTCTGACCATCTTTGTGAAGATAATAATGGTTTTATGTTTTTTTCATTTTTAGAAACGGAATACCAAATCAAAGATTCTTTTTTAACTTTTTCTTTTAATTTATTCAACATATCTGTTGCACTAGGAAAATCTAAATGCTCTAGAACATTAATAGAAAATGATATATCACATTCAGGAACATCCTCCCACTTTTGTGTAACGGTTAAATTTACTGGCTTTAAATTTGCTCTTTGAGCTTCTGCTGTCGCTTCTGCTATACAATATTGATTCGGGTCATAAGCATAGACATGTTTAAATAATGGTGTAAGAACTCGCGCCATTCTTGCAGTTCCGGCCCCGAAATCTAACATTGTCATTTCTTTAAAATCAGAAATTTTATAATCTTTAAAAAATGATAAAACATACATTGCCGCATAGCCGCCGTGTGTTGCATATGCAAAATCATTATGTTGGTAAACTGTAGAAATTGCTGCTCTTGGGTCGTTCCAGTGGTTTATATCAAATGTCATATTTTTAATCAATTAAATTTTAACTATATTTACGATTTGGTGGAGCTAGCGGGGGTCGAACCCGCGACTTTTGCGTCGGAGGCAAAAATTTTCCCACTAAACTATAGCCCCATCTATCCTCTGTCCGTTCGCATGTAGTATACTAACAAAGCTTTTTTAATGTCAATAGAGTCGGTTCTGTTTACATTATCAACAATAAAATTGTAATAATATTCCGGTCCGTCAAAAATTTGTGGAGTGGCTTTTATTTTAACACTATTCAGGCCGCCATCAACGGTTTCTATTTCTGGTTTGTCAAAATTTAATCTAATATTATTTTGTTTTTCAAATTTTTTTATAAAAGATATGACAGACCGTGGAACATTTGAAACATTCAAAGTATTCATTTCAGTTATTTGTTTTTCTTTATCAACTGACAATTGTGGTTCTGAAATTACCTTTATAACTTTTAAAACAGGAGCACTATCTTCTATTTTCATAGATATTTCATTTAATTTTTTTAATAGATCCATTTTTTTAATCTCCAAAAGTATTTAGCCAAATTTTCTTTGATTTATGATTATAATTGATTAAATTTAAATTATTCAATTTTCTTAATTTTAAGAACTCACAATCCATATTTAAATGTAATGCTGCCACAATGTGGTCTACATCTACCGTTTTAACCCTAAACAAAGAGTTAACCCAATCTATTTCTTCAGAAACAACAATGGGTTTGTTTCTAACCACAAAATCAGCAGTAATTATATTAAATGTTTCCGACAATGAAACTTGCATTCCTATGTCCATCTGATCAACAATTTTCAAAAAATCATCATGATTTTTCCATTCGTGTTCAACTAGAATATAATTTTCTCCACCATTATTAAAGAGTGCTCTAATATTTTTTAAAACATTCAACCCGTTATTTTCTATTCTTGTTGTATTCATGTGAAATTTAATTTTCAAATTCAATTGTTGTGCATATTTTATAGCGGCACATGCCTGTATCAACTGATTTTTCAGGGGTCTTATGGCTCCAAAACATCCGATATGAAAATAACCATCTTCATTTTTTGCATCCCGAATTAAAGAACTTATTCTATCGTGCGGATACCAATTCGGCAAATACAAATAATTATTTTCATTCATATTTTCTGAAAAATATTTAAATGTTTTCTCATTATTAAATGCCACATATATATTAGAATTTTGTGTATAATTCAATATCCATTCTATTGCAATCCCCTCGTTAGCCAAAAACGGCATATCTGAATGAATTCTAATTATCCATTTTATATTAGGATATATTTCAGAGAGTTCTATAACTTTAGCTGGTGTAACCCATAATGCTTCTAATATAACAATATTTGGACAATGTTTTACTACCAATTTTTCAATATAATTTCCGTCAACAGCAAAATCTAAAATAGCCTCAAAACCAATATCATTTAATAATTCAACCAAAAAAACACACGAATTAAACAAACCAGTATGTTTATTGGTACTATAATCACCATCGTTGGATGGTCTTTTTAAAACAAATAAAATTTTCTCCATTCACAAATCCTTTAGTTGGTAATTAATATTTTTTTCCTGAAAAATATTAGAAAAATCATCATTTGCTTTTAAAAATATTCTTTTGTGTAAATTTTGTGTGTAAATATTTACATCTCTTCTCAACAAAAGCTCCCCGTTTATAATATGTCCATTGTGATGTAATGTTTTGGAAGTATGATGTAAAATAGGTGCGCTTAATATATATCCTATTTTACCGTTTTCACTAAAAATTCTTTCAAAAATCCAATCGTCCCCACAATAAAAATGTAACTCGGATGGAATTGGCTTTAAATTGAACCAATCTCTTCTAAAAGTCATTTCCCATCCATGTTTTATTAGTAGATTGTTCATTATTTTAACATTTAATTTAGTAGATTTTAAAAAATATTTGTTATTAGTTGGATGAATAGCTATTTTTATTAAATCATTTTCCATCGCTAACAAAGTATGATCAATATATGTGTTGGTCACTCTTATATCATTATTCAACAATGACATAAATTTAGTTTGAGCTTCTGCTGTGGACTCGTTCCATATATGATTAAGTGGTTTATTAAAATCGTTTTTGACTATTTTCTTAACCAATAGATGGTGCTTCCACTTTTCAATCAATTCAATACTTCTTCGTTCTGTTGATCCTTGATCAAAAAGCCATATATCAAAATTTTTATTTGTTTGTCTGTCCAAGTCATTTAATAAGTTTTCAGTATCGTCCCCACAATTTAAATTAACTATCACAACGGTGGTTAAACTGGGCATAAATATATCTCAATGGAATCTTATAATGAATATACCGATCATAATCGTTAGCTACAACAGACTTGCTTATTTAAAATCATGTGTAGATAGCATTATAAATCACGGATATACCTCAATATTTATCATAGATAATAAATCTACATACGAACCATTGTTAAAATATTATAAAGAAAATAATCATTTATTTGAAGTGCTTTATGCCCCTCACAATTTTGGTCACAATGTAATGAATGAATGGTATGATAAGACACTTATAAGATTGCAAAAGTCATATTATGTTTATACCGATAATGATATAAAATTAAGTGATAATATTCCTAATAATTTTTTAGAGTTTTTTGTAGATGCACAAAAATATTTTAATTCTGATAAAATTGGCTGCGCTCTAAAAATTGATAATTTGCCAGCTTGTTATAAACAAAAACAAGAGGTAATTGAATGGGAGAAAAAATTTTGGGTTGATAAACGTCCATTCAAACAAACATCATTCTATAAAGCTCCAATTGATACCACATTTGCATTAGTTAAACCACGAGGTTTATGTATCTGGACAGATAATTCTTTTAGATGTGGGGATCATTATGCTGCTGAACACTTGCCTTGGTACGAAGATACCGCGAATTCTAATGATGAATTATCTTATTATAGAGAAAGTTCTTTAAAAGGAATTTCACATTGGTAAAAATTAAATTTTAGTCCCGATTTTATCAAAAGTAAGTCCATTTAAATGATCTAATTCATGCAAAAAACATCTAGCCCAAATTCCAGTAAATTGTGTTTTAGTCTCTTTTCCATTTATATCATAATATAAAACGTCAATAACCTTTGGCCTTATAACCAAGTATTTCTGTTGGGGGAATGACAAGCATCCCTCTTCTAATTCCGAAACCTCAATAGAAGAATTTAATAATTGTGGATTAATTATAGTCCAGAAACCGTAATTTACATCCCCCATGACGAACATCCTAATATCCACACCCACTTGATTTGCAGCCAATCCTATGCCTTTATTCACAAGCATTGTAACTATCATTTCATCAGAAATGTTTTTAATTTCTTTATAATCTCCAACATAATATGGTAATGTATTATATAAAGTCTGATTTTCAAAAGTCAAAATTTTAAACATAATTTAATATTATCCTTATTAAACGATTCACAATTTACCGGAATTTTATTAATCAATATATCCAATTATATCTATACTCGCAATATCCGTAGCCCAATAATGTGCCCATTGTGATTCTGTGATTCTATCAATCATTATATCTTTATTTCCGATATCTCTAGCCCAATAATAAGCCCATAATGGCTCTGTAATTCTATCAATCATGACATCTTGATTGCCAATATCTTTAGCCCACTTATAAGCCCACATGGATTCTTTAATCTTGTCAATCATAATATCTTGATCTCCAAAATCTCTAGACCAATAATAAGCCATTCTGGAGTCAAATTTTTCATGATCAAAGAATTGTATCATCCCTTCAGGATTTTCCGAAAGGAAGACAATTTTGCATTTTTTGACTTTGCATTTATCATTCCCGATTAAAACCATATCATTTTCATCAAACTCAAGAACTGCCCAATAATATCCAAACAAAAGACCCCAACATCCTATGGCATTCGGAAGACAATGCAAGCCACCACCACACTTCGGCTCTGGATTCCAATCGGGTGCTTCTACTTCGGCACCGACTTCTAAAGGCCACAGAAAATCATTATAGTTATTTGTCCCATTTCTTGAAATTTTTCTCAATCCGTACATAATATTCTCGTTTTTTAATTTTCTTATCTAAAAACCAATCTATTTGGAAGGTTTGGAAATTTTGCAAAAAGTTCATCTCTATTTCCGATGTTAATGAACCAAAAATATGCCCATTTTAATTCTGTAATTCTATCAATCATTATATCTTTATTTCCAATAAAAACGGCCCAATTAAAAGCCCATTCCGATTCCGTAATTCTATCAATCATTATATCTTCGTTACCAATATCTTTAGCCCATTCATAGGCCCATTGAGATTCTGTAATTCTGTCAATCATGACATCTTTATTACCATGAAATTTTGCCCAATAAAATGCCATTTTAGAATCTGTAATTTTATCAATCATGATATCTTGATCGCCAATATCTTTAGCCCAGCAATAAGCCCAAAAAGAATCTATAATTTTATCAATCATGATATCTTTATTGCCAATATTTCTGGCCCAACAATAAGCCTCTCTGGATGTAACAATTTTATCAATCATTATATCTTTATTTCCAATATTTAAGGCCCAATCGTAAGCAGTTTGAGAATCAAATTTTTCATGATCAAAGAATTGTAGCATCCCTTCCGGATCTTCCGAAAGGAAGACAATTTTACATCGCTCAATTTTACATTTCCAATAATCACTTCGGAGGATATCTTCCGATTCAAACTCAAGTACAGCCCAATATTCCCCGCTTAAAAGATTCCAATTACCTCTAGCATTTAAAATACAATATAAATCTCCACGATTGGGGGGGATTTTATTTATTCTTTTTCCGGCTTCTAACGGCCAATCATAATCGTTAAACTCGTCAATTTCATCAAAAAATTCATTTTTATTATTTTTTGAAATTTTTCTTAGACCATACATTAATTTTTTATTTTTGTTTATCATTTTATAATTTTATCAATCATGATATCTTGATCGCCGATAAATTTTCCCCACATATATGCCCATATCGGTTCCTTAATCCTATTGATCATGATATTTCTATTTCCGATACCCCTTTCCCAATAAAATGCCCATTGCGATTCTGTAATTCTATCAATCATTATATCTTCATTTCCAAAAAGATAAGCCCACTGATAAACCCATTCAGATTCTACAATTTTATCAATCATTATATCTCTATTTCCAATATCTCTAGCCCAATAAAAAGCCCATTCTGATTCTGTAATTCTGTCAATCATGATAGTTTCATTACCGATATCTCTAGCCCAATAAAAAGCCCATTTTGATTCTGTGATTCTATCAATCATGATATCTTTGTTTCCGATATGCAAAGCCCAATTATAAGCCCATTCTGATTCAGTAACTCGGTCAATCATAATATCTTTATTTCCGATAGCCACAGCCCAATAATAAGCATATTCCGATTCTACGATTCCATTAATCATTTTATCTTGATTGCCAATATCTCTAGCCCAATCATAAGCTGATTCAGATAATCGTGGATGTCTCTCTCGTACAATTTTGTCTTTTATTTTTTTGTTATTTTTTAAATTATTCATAGTGCTTGGCCTCTCTGACACTCGTTAATTCCCGCTAGTCCAGCGGTATAAGATATTTGTTGTTGTTAAACAACATATCTTGTCGCTTATACTACAAGAAGTTTTACTATTTGTCAAGTATTTAACCTGTATTCCTTATATCCCCAACCCAATGACCGGAGTTTTACGGCAGTTTCGAATGATATCAATCCAAACCATTTACAGCCTTTACAAATATGATTAACAAATATCTAAGACTAAACGAGGCGTCGGCACTCGTGAGATTGTTATTTTTTATATATCTTTATTCATTTTTTTAATTGTATTAAAAAATTTTTTAAAATTATAAATATTTTAACTGGTAAAATATTATGCTTTTAAAAGAAATTTCATCTTCAGTCAGCGGAACAAGTCGGAATGATATATATAATACGTTATCCCCAATTCAATTTAATATGCTTAAAAAAATAAGTCAAAATATTGTTGGCGACCAAGGCACACTATCTCCCAAATCGCGTTCTGTCGTTGACAGTTTATATGATTTAAAATTGATTGACCTAAGCAACCAACTCACGCCTATGGGTGAACGAATTTTGACAATTGCGAACAAACTAGGGACTATTGATAGTAGAAAAGCTATTAAAGCTACAAGCAGGCATCATTTTGATCTTACCGATTTAGAAATTGAATAATTTTTCAATGATTCTCAACCAAAAAATCCAGAGATTTCTCTGGATTTTATTTTTTAACAATTAAAAATTTCATTTTTGGTTGGTTTGTTTTCTTTCCGGATGATCCAAATTAACAAAATTATCCTTACTATATTTAAATAGTGATGTGTGTAAAAAATTAATAACTCTTGGCGGAATTAATACTGCATATTGATTAGCTAAAGTAGAATATAATATTTGAGCATCCATTAATGATTTAAGAGACCCTTCCTCTAACCATTTTTTCATTTTTTCTAATACATCTACAACTTTTCCTTTTCGAGAACCCAAATCAAACCCTCTTTCATCGTGAGTTTCCATTGCATCCTTTAATTCTTGAATTCTTTTATCAACTTGTTTTTTAATATTTTCCGGAACATCTATTTTTGTTTCAGAAGCAACATCTTCTCCAGTAGCAAATTTCTGATATTCCATGTCATCTGAATCATGAAAATCAACATTAGTGTCAATAAGTTCTGGATTTTTAAATTCAAGATTATCTACTTTTGGATATTCACTCGGATCACTTGGTTTATCTTTATTTTCTTCGGCATAAAATTTTGCATAATTCCCCAAATATCTCGTCAGATCAACACCGGCAAGTTTTGCCGTTCTTTTAGCATCTTCCGATATAACGGGTGAAAATTCTTCTATTGAATAAAACTTAAAGGCATTGCTGTATTCTACACCAGAATTATTGTCTAGAACAGAGAAATGTTTAACATCCTCAACTGTCAAAACAGGCTCTTCTGAAGTATCTTTAGAGACACCAATAGCCCCTTCTTCCAACTTATTCCAAGCATATGTTTTTTTATTGATAGAGTTATAAATTTTATATAATTTTGACATATTATCCATTAAACCAGTCCCGTGAAAACCCTCTTGCTTTTTTAAGCTGTTCAATTGCATAGCCAAACAACTGTGTATATTGTCCAAATCTATGAGATTGATAGGCTTTAGGAATTGGTACCTTTAGTTCTGTAAAAGATTTATTCACTACTTCTATTGGACTATTCCAACGAATAGATAAATCTTTGCTTAATTTATTTATACGTTTTTTGAGAAAATTAATGCAATCTTCGGCAAATGGGCTTACCCCATCTGTTTCAACAAAAATCAATTTCTCTTTTTCTTCCTCTTTTTTCTTTTCCAAAAGAAGATCTGTTATTTTGCGCATTTCAGACCAAATGTCAAATCAACACTACTTGCCAACTGACTTTTTGTATTGTTGTAATTGTTTACTATCCGATTCAACGTATTATCAAAATTCATATAACTTGCAGGATTATAATTATAGTTATCTGCCAGACAGTTATAATATTGTATTTCATAAGATTCTAAGGAAGCATAATTTAACAACAATCTAAAAGATTCTACATATGCCGGCCCCAGAATAGCTGGGTTAGATGCTTCAGTTTTTGTTAATGAATAAAGAGGAAGAACAGGCTTTTTAATCACCGGCATTTTTAATATAATATAATATGGTTGGTATACATTTTTATAAACTACTTTTGGGAGTGGTGTAGCACATCCGCCTAGCATCAACCCCATCCCAACAACCAATATAGTCAACAATCTTTTTACCATGTCAAATTCCCAATATTCTTAAATAAATAATTCTCCAGTTCCTTACATGTTACTGGTTTTTTCTCATTTTTTATTTTGTTCAATAACCGATTGTTAGTTTTTTCTTTGTTTGCAATATCAGATTTTAATTTATTTAAATCTGTAGACAGATTTTTCAATTTCTGTTTTTGATTTGTTATATTTTTATCTAAATTAGCCACTGTTTTGTTACAAATCACATAATTTGATAAAGCCGTATTATAATTTTCTTTAGATAAAGCCAATTCTTTTGATAAATTTGAGTTGTCAAAATGTTGCCAAACATTACCACCAATGGAAGCAATAGATACTATTAATAGAAAAATAGCTATAAATTTTAATATTGTACTGTTTATTCCTACCATATCTTTCTCTAAATATTATGTATCTGTAGTATTTAGTGCGGAAACTCTGGATGATAATTTCTTAATTTGTCTATTTCTTACATTTTGTACGGAATTTTGATAATTAAGATTTTTGACTTGTCTCTCCAAATCGTCAATTGTTTTTCTCTGTTTTAATATTTCTTTCTTTAAAAAATTAATTTCATTAAATAAATAAATTAGTTTTTTATTTAACTGATCTTCAGTTTCCATCTTGATTCTCGGAGAATATACTACAATAATATCTATAGGCCATATGAAATATATTGCACATTTCTATAGAAGATGGTTGTTCTTGTTTTGAATGAGTAGAACTAAAAAATGAAATAAATTTTTTTATATCAACTATTTTATTTTGTTCTAAACAAAATAAAGATTTTAAATCTATATTGGAATAAGAAAATTTTATGGGAATATCTTTTAAAAAAACTTTTATAAATGGTAACGTAAATGTATCTATATTATAGCCGATACATTGAATTTTATCTTCTATAATATTAAAATGGTCGGCCAAAAATAGTGCAAAATCTTCATACACGACATTTTCAGATTCTCCAACCGATTTCAATTTATCTTGAGAATATCCATGTATAGACCGAGCTTTATTGTCCCATTTATTTTTGACATCAAATACAATATATTTTTCTATTTGAGCATTTTTTTTATTAAAAGGAGATAACACCAGTCCTGAAACCGATATTATTTGATACCCGTCAGTAACATCCCCATTATAATTGATCCCGGAAGTATGACAATGTAATATTAATTTATTTGGTTGGTTGCTCACTCAACGCTCCCAAATAAGATAATATCGCAGAAATTTTGTCCTCTTTATTCTCAAGACGCAATATACAATAAAAATTTTTAATCATTTTTGCAGAAAATTTTTCCATCAGATCAGAAACCATTACAGAATAATGTTGATTATATCCTCGTATTCCATCATTCTCTACCTTCAATTCTCTTCCAGACAAAATGTAAGTCATTGCAATATCTTTATGATATTCTATACACTTATTATAATAATCGTCAACAAAATTATTATGTTCATTATAGTACCCCAACCCAATTAATGTATAAACAAACAAATCTAAATAGGTTCGATCTAAAATATATTTTTTTTCTGACATAATATGTTCATCAGTATATAACAATTTCATTCTATTCAAAAGTTTATTTTGAAAATTTCGTTTAATATAATGATTTGTGTTAATATCATCCAATGTCAAATCCATATGATACATTGTAGATCTGGCTAGATTGGAGCCGATAATTTCAAACGAAGAGTCATTTCTTACCAATCCATCGGCTAGAGTTGTTTTTCCTTGTCCTTGAGAACCAGAAATACCTATAATCATAAATTATCCTTTGCTTTCAAGGAACCGTCCACATAAGATCTGGCGGTTGATAATGAAATTATTTGTTGTTGAATTTTTTTTAATTTTTTAAGAAAATATTTTTTCTTTAAATTTGTTTTTGACCGATCTATAATAGATTTTATATTGTTCAATCTATTCAACAATTTAATTAAATTGTTGTCAATTTCTTCCAATGTTTGTTTGTGTTGATTCACTATTAGTCCTCACAAAAGAATTAATTAAAACTGTCTGATTAATTTCTCTAAGAACTGGATTCTACCATATTCAAAAAAAGAGTCAAGATATTTTTAAAAATTTATCAATTCGGAAGACCTGTTAATTCCAAAAATTGAATATTTCCCATTGTATAAGTTTGTGCTTTTTGTTTTTCATCATCCGAAGTCATTAAATCTGGATTGATATCGGTTCCAGCTAATATAGATTTTCTTATTTTTGATTCTTTAAAAGAATCGTCACCTATATTATAAATCCACAATTCATTAAAATTACCATTAAGTTCTTCTTTTTTAAAAACCAAACTTGCTCCCCGAACTGTTCTGATAAGACCTTTGAAGTTATTATTTGGTTTTTTAACTTTGTCATTTGCTTCAAATTCAGATTTATCGATACCTGATTCACCGTTATTAATGAATTTAACATCATCACCACTAAGCTGGTCGTCTGTGGGTTCATTTTCAGTTGAACTACCAAATGGGTCATCGGTAGCTTCATCCTCATCCGAATCACTTCCCGGCCATCTGTCAGTTTTATAATCTACATTATCAAATGCTGGTGCCATTAAATCATATTCGTGATTGTTAGATTTAAAATATTTGGCATCATCCTTATTAAATGGCATCCGATCACTATGAATGTTGTTTGATTTGTTATACATTCCAGAAAATGTATCCAGTCCTTTTCTATTTTTTATAAATTTATTCTTATATTTAACCTTAAACGGTCTAGATGCGTTTGCAATATAAGAATCTTCATCATAATTTTTAAGATGTCTGAAACTAGGATCGTCATAAGAATGTTGATAAGCACCCCGGTTAGATGTCATTCCGTTTGAATTGTAGAATCTATTTAAGGGAACGTTACGTGTTTCAACCTTATCTTCATAGGGCACTTCTGGCTCTATATGATAATGTTTTAATTTATCAACATCTTGAGGTTTGATAATCAAATAGTCGTTTTTTCTTATTTTTATAATTCTTACGTCTTTGTCTTTACCAAATTTTTTCATTTTTGATCCATAAATAACTCTATAATATTTATAGTCATGGTATGGTATCTCAATATAAACCAATATTTTTAAATTCAGAAACAGGTGAATGGATTTTTTCATTAGACAACCCATACAACTATACCAAAACAATTTCATATACACAAACCGTTCCATATAACGTATGGACAGTTCAACACAACATGAACAGCAATCATTTTATAATTAAAATTTTTGATAATGAAAATGTAGAAATTATCCCTGATCAGGTTTATATAATTGATCTAAATAATATATCAATAACATTTTCTTCTAATGTTACAGGAAATACCATGATTCACTTTTTTGGTTAAAAAATGAAAAAACACAATTCTATACCTTTGATTAGGGAAAATCATCCTTCAGATTACAATGGCTACAAATTTATAACGCTTATTCAATATAATGATTCCAATTTATTGAGTATTGTTGATAATGTTCAAGAAGGACACATTTTTGCATATGTTTTAGATTATTGTAATTCTTCAAAAATAAATGAAAACAATCTAATAGAAGTTGCCAACGGATGGTTTGAAAATGGATGTAAAGATTATCCAATATCCATAGAATTCTCTAGAAAAAACCTATCAAATGAATATTCAAAAATATATAGAACGTTTTCAACAGAATACGTTACAAGAGTTATTGGACCGCTTTTCATATATGATATGAATACTGTCTATAAAGTAAAAAGAAGAAAGAAGAAGAATATTCCACCTTATTTAGAATTTATAGATACTACAAAAAACAATAATTAAATTATTTCCTTGATGAAGCTTATTGATTCTGTTTTTATAACAGAATCATAATTCTTTTTATAATTATCCAAAATTTCTATTCCTAACTCGGTCAATTCGCCCATATCATCTATTAAATTATAATTTATTAGAAGGTCGTCACCCTTTTTAGTTAGAAATAATTTTTTATTATCTTTTGTCACCATCCCCAAATTTTGCAATAAATTTCTTGACCGTGTAGAATTTTCTGTTCCAGAAGTTGTCTCAAATGCTTGTTGAGGAGTTTCACTTATATGAGTTAGTAATAAGATTGCTTTTTGTGTATCTGTGAGCAGAAAATCTTTTTCTATATTTTCTAATTCTTCACAAATTTTTTTCATTAAATTCATTATTTTTTCCTTCTGAGATTAACACTAGTTGTAATTTTATTAATAGTGCATATGAATAAGCATGTGATTTTCTCATATCCGAATTATCCTCTTTAATATAAAGAATTTTTCGTATATTTTTTTTGTCATCAATATATTTATTCAATAATTTTCTTTTATTAGGTCTTATTAGTGCAAACACGTCAGCTAAATCATCAATTGTTTTTGGAGAGACTAAATTGACAATATCAAAATGTGAATTTAAGTGAAATAATTGGCCGACAACTGATTCGTTCTTTAACAGATTCCAATCTGGTTCTTTTTTAGCCAATTCTCTCATTTGACTTTTTGAATAAAAATTTTCCAAAATATTTAATTTCAGGAAATCTATCTTGAAAAATCCTTCCTCTAAAGCTTTATCATATGGAATTGCAGCTAAATTTGTTTGTATATCAATTGGAATTGATTGGAAATAATACCCAACCGGGTGCCGCACCAGTTCATTGTTTTGAACCATTGATGCGCGTATGACAGAAAAAATCTTATCTATTTCAAAGTTTTTAGAAACATCAATATCTATATCCATACATTTTTTTAATTTCTTCCAACATTCTATCACAATCTTCAAATGTGGCGCAATTATATATTTTTTCAAAAAATGTAGTATTTATTTTGTCCAATTTTAATTTTAAATTATTTAACTCTACATATATTTTTAAATACTTATCAACAATTTCATCAACAATTTTATTAGTCAAGTTTGCTTCTTGAAATATAAAATTGTATCTAAAACTATCGTTAGGGGGATATTTCTTGGATCTATAATTCAACGATTCTTCTATTTTTAAATTTATGAAATCTTTAAATCCATAATATGAATAGAAATCATCCATTCTTTTTTCTATGTATTTTACAATGTCCAATTTCAAATCATTTTTAAATTTATTTAAATCATCAGTAGAATATTTAAAATCTGGTATTGGCTTATCTTTTTGTAATTCTAATAAAGATTGATGAATTTTATTTTTATTTAAAATATTTTCTATTTTTATTTCTTTTACGGAATTTCTCCATATCTTGAAATCTAAAACGGAATAGTCTCTTAAATTAGAATCTAATAATTGTGTCCAATCTGTGCTTGATATTAATTTTCCTTTTAAAGATAAACTTTCAGATAATTGTAACTGTTTTGTTTTTTCAGTTTGCAATATCTTTAGATTTTTTATTTTTTTAATCATGCGGTTTTAACGATCAAGCCCGCACCACATGATAGGTCTCTACATCTATCTGGCCGCTATAAGCTATCCCGCCGTTAGAATCTTCTACCTTTAATTCATAATAACCGTTATAATATGTTCCACTTCCTGTTCCTACAGCACATCTGGTAAAACTAAAATCTATTGTATTTCCAGAAATAGAATAACCAAAAGATGCTGTTGTTCCGTTTATATAAACAGCAGATACAGTATAAGGAGCAATACCACCTGTTATTGTGGCAGTCCCTGATGGTGACACACAACAACTCTTTGTTTGACTCAATCGAGGTACTGAACATCCGCCTTCTACTTTTGAAGGAGCAGAAACCGATGAAATAAAGTTAGATGACGGGGTTGGTGTTACTGTTGGTGTTGGCCGTGGAGAAGCATATGGTGTTGATGTTGGGGATGGTGTTATCGTTGCTGTAACCGTTGGAGTGTTAGATGGTATGGGTACAGACAGAGAAGGGGTTGGTGTTGGAGAATGTCCTGTGCTTGGTGTAACCGATGGGGTGATGGTCGGAGACGCTGTAATAGAGGGGGTGATTGAAGGTGTTGGAGTTAATTGGAATGATGGTGATGGTGTTGGTGTTGGAGCTATGTAATTTTCGTTTCCTTTTATAGCCAAAATTAAATAATTTGCATATCCGTCTTGAATTGTATTTGTAACATCTGACGAGTAAATATATTGGACAGTAACATTAGCATTTTGATCTGTTGAACACGTCAAATTTGATATATTTTGTGGATAATTGAATGGGGAAACTATCCATACACAATCACTATATGCAAAAGGAACGCCATCTAATGGTGTTTGTGGTAACGGTATTTGTGAACCATTAGCAATGACCCCCCAATTTGCGGCAACCTGATCAGTTCTGACAAGTGGCATCCAAGAGGTTCCATTAAATAAATAAAGTGTAGAATTTGTTTTGTTATACCACAATTCTCCAGAGATTGGGTTTTGCAAAAGAGTTTCAATGGCTTCCGGTGTGTTTGGAGAATTTTCATTGGATACTGTAGAAGGGAGAGCAAAATGTTCCAATAAATGTAAAAAATTTTCTTGCAACAACTGTCCATATGGAGTGTCAGAAAGTCCAAACAAAGTAATATCCAATTGCTGGTTTATGGTATCGTCCCGTACCGCAATAGGTGTTAGATTTTTATTGGTAAACGAAATTGTATACATTAAATTACTTCCTCAAAACTTTCTAATATGCATCCTATTATATTTACATCAAATTCTGCATCAGCAATTTCATAAATTATTATATTTTTAATATCTGCATCCATTTGAGACATTGGTTTAACGGCACTCCCAACAACCACATTAGTATCTTTTTTAACTAGAATAAACATTTTAGGGCCGATGAATATAAGGTGATGGCTTAGTAGAAATTACAACAGCGCCCGGACACAAACCACCAGCTTGCACGGCCAATTGGTTGGTACTAGTAGTGTATGTTATACATGGTGTTGAGGTTCCCGGAGCGCCAAACTGTGTATATAAATTAAAATTATACATTGTTGCGTTTAATTGTTGTGTTCCATCATTAGATTTAATACTTACAATCAATGTAAAATTACTTAAATAAGCTATATTATAAGAAGACGATGGAGATTGAGATACCATAGATGCAGATATTTCTATTGATTGTGCTGATGATAACGATGTATAAGATGCCCGTGTATTTGTTATAGTATAAGATCCAGCCGGTAATGGTGCTGTTATTGATTGAACCGATTGATTAGAAGGCCGATATGTAAATTGATAATAAGCTGGTGTAAATGTAGGTTGTACAGTTGAAGTATTGTCTATTAACTGAAACTGCACTTGATATGCGCTTCCAATACTTGGGGTTGGGGTTGCTGACCAATATCCTGCATATGGCTGAGAATCTAAATTCTGGAAACTGCCACCGTTTACGGCACTGAATAATGCACCACCCACACCATTGACTCCGCACACAGGTTCATCTGTGGTTGATTGTAAATACCAAGTACCGTCTACATTTACAACGAATTTTATTGTTCCAATTATATTATTACCCCCACATCCTTGTGGCATATTTAACAATCCATAATTACTTAAATTTGTTGATGGACTTAAACTACTCACAGGGGCGCACGCAGCTTGGTTGTTGGTAAGGGTTCCGCTAACTACAGGAGAAGTCCCCTTATAGCCTCTTGAGTCCGTTACAACAAGATTAACATATTTAACATAGATGTCCGTTTGAGGTTGTAAATAATAAGAAATTGTTGTACTTGGTGAATTTCCAGAAGAAAAAGTCAATCCAGTCGGTATGATAGAATTCCACTGATATGTATAAGGAGGAACACCACCAGTAACTATAGATGAGATAATCGGTGACGAAACAACAGCAGCCCCACACGCAGAACCGCTTGGAAGGGTAGCATTACAATTTGTCGTGTTCAAGTTGACAACAATAGGATTTATTGGTGATGGTGTTGGTGTAGTTGTTGGGGTCCGAAACTGTGTTGGTGATGGTGTAACGCTTAATGACGGTGTTGGGGATGGTGTCAATGACGAACCAAATGATGTGGTCGGTGTTGGTGTTGGGAACAACGAAGTTGGAGATGGTTGTGGTGTTGGAGATGGTGTGGGGGTCGGAAAAATCAATGGATTAAGATTATTTTTAATTCCAACTATAATATAGTTAGCATAGGCTCCAACAACTCCGGTTGTTCCAACAAGCTGATATTCCATGGTTACATTTGCATTTGCATCTGTGGTACACAACATATAGTTTGTATTGCCCGGTATATTATTCGGAGAAACAGCCCACACACATTCATTTATATTAAATATATACCCTGTTAATTGGCTTTGTGGAAGTGGGAGTTGTCCTCCGTTAAAAATTACCCCCCAATTGGCTGCATAATCTCCACCAAGGCCCAGCGGAGACCATTGAGTACCATTCCATGTATACAATCTTCCTCTCGTAGAATTGAACCACAATTGACCGTTAATTGGGTTTCTTAATGATTGATCAGAAATAACAGAAAAATCTGGTGTAGGACTTAAAAAATTTTCTCGATCAGTATTGTTGTTTAAATCGTTTTCTGGCCGTGAAAAATTTTCCAACAACCTCACCATATCTATATCTAAAGGTTGACCATATTGAAGATCTATGCGACCAAATAAAGTCAAATCAGTAGAAGTATCTATATCTCCTTCAGGTATTACTATTGGAGTAAAATTTATATTGGTAAAACTTATATTATAATCCATTTTTATACCTTAAGCGTCACAATTAGATACATATATTTGATACACAAAATTACCCACGGGATTTCTATATGATGTTCCATATACCCCACCATTATATCCGGTTGGTGTATATATTTTAATAGAATTACCAGCGGAATCAGAAATTTTTACATAGGATGAACCGTTGATCGTATAAACCCACGTATTTGTGGGGGCTATTGTTGTAGAAGTCCGAAGCATCTGAAAACTCAAAGTCGTTGAAGAGTTTTGGAATAAAGACGTTCTTATGGGGTTTGATGGTGAACCAAACCCACCACTATAAACAGTATTTGTTGTAAATTGATTATATTGAACATCCATACTACCACTAATAACAACGGAAGAATAATCTATAGTATATGGCGGGAGTCCTCCAGTAATATTGTTTATTATTATTTTCATAATAAATTGAAGAGGGATCGGACTTCCATTCGGACATGAATAACTTCCAAAATTGCTTCCAAAATTTGGATCTGGGTATCCGTTGGATGGTGACAAATACATCATAGCATTTAATGCTGATAGAGATTGAGATACCGTAATTGATGGTGTGAGTGTTGGGGTTATTGATGGAGTCAAAGTAACAGTTGGTGTTGGTGAGACACTGATTTGTGGTGTTGGGGTTAATGATGAATTCAAAGATACTGTTGGGGAGGCTGTTGGTGTTGGGGACACTGTAATAGGAGGAGGTACTGGTTGTGTTACGATTGTACCTAAATTATTATTATTCTTAATTCCGATTATAATAAAATTAGCATATGCCTGTATTACTGAAGACCCCCCCGGAGCAACATAATTACTCGTAACATTTGCAGCAGAATCTGTAAAACATTCCATATATTCAATTGCTTCAGGAAATTGATATGGGCTTACAAACCAAACACATTCTGAATACTTAAAAGTATAACCCGTAACGTCACTTACTGGTAATGGTAGTTGATTCCCAGATAAAATAACACCACTCAACGCTGCAATATCATCAATATTTGCGTGAGGAATCCATACTGTGCCGTTCCATAAATAAAGTTTGTTTTTGGTTAAATTATACCAAGCCTGTCCAACGTTTGGGGTTGACAAGGTATAAGGAGTAGCTTGTGTTAAATCGGGTGTTCCGGGTGTTGATGTACTCTCAAAACAAGCAAAATTTTCTAACAGATGTAATAAATTTTCATCAAATAATTGACCGTATTCAATTTCGGATTGTCCGAATAGAGCAATATCTAATGATGTTTGATCCAATGTATTTACGCTCACCACAATTGGGGCGATTTTTGAATCAGTAAATCTAATATTATATGAATTTAATAAGCAGTCCACACTCATTTAAGAAGCCAGTTTATCCATATATTTATATGGAACAAATCAGATCCCATATTCTTCTATTATTTTTTTAGAAATCAAGTAATTTTGATAATTGTTTGATATTATCTCTTTCCACTTTGACAATTTTAATACTGTGTTCAATAAAATTTTTTCTTCATTGGTGCAATTAAAAATAATGAAATTGTGAAATTTTTTAGAAGGAACGAGCAGCCATGGTGAAATTTTTTTATTTATGACCAATTTAATTAATTCAACAGGAGCTATCATATCATATATTTTTGAAACATCACAATCTAAAATATTTGCTATCTCTTTAAAAGAAACTATTGATATTTTTATTTTATAATCAAACGGTTTTTTTTCAAAATATTCTAAGTACATATTATAAAAATCTTCGTCATACCAAAAAACTGGTGGTATTATCTTACTAACCATAAATTTGATGTAATCTGTTTTGTCTGGAAGCATTTTAATCATTGCAAATTTTGCAAATTTTAAAAAAGTAGAATAATATCTGGATCTAACAAAAATATTTACCGAAGATGTGGGGACATTCATTTCAGTTTTCCATATATTATAATATATGAAAGCTGCTTTCCCTTCTAATGTTTTAAATATTGCATTTCTTTTGAATTCTTCACATTGATGTTCTGAATATTTTTTTTCTGACCTAAATCTAGCATTACAAAAACTACATTGTAAAATCATTTAATTGATACCAAGTTCATCTTTTATTTCTTCTAACTCTGAGTTGGAAATTATTTTCAAATAATCTCTAGCTTTATTCAACGAACACTTATAATATTCTGCAACTATCAACAATTCTTTTTTATTATTTCCGGTTTTTTTAAGTGGTTTAATCCACTTACAACTAGAATCTGTTGTTATGGTGGACATCAAATAAAAAGATAACAGTGGATGTTTATAATTTTTAGACAAAGTAGTATTAACTATATTGTTTAAACTTAAAATTTGTTTTGCATTATAAGTACCATACAACCAGCGCATTAACACATAAGGTTGAATATTGTTTAATAATTCTTTTGAAATATTTTCAATATTGTTATTTTTTAGATCAGAAAGTGCTTCTTTAATGGGTTTCATTGGTAGCCAAATATATTTTTCTGTTGCAAAATTTACATTCTATATAAGAACCTTTGTGAATCAAAAACATTCGTGGATGTACACATTCACCTACCATTTCTGCCCTCACCGTTTCTATTTGATCTTCTAAAGGCTGTTTTTCTTCGATCATAATTTTTAAAATTTTATCTTCAATTGGTCTTATTTCTTCTAATAATTTTTCCAATTTGACCATTTTTCTTTTCCAAGATTGAATATCACCATTTTTTCTATTCGTGGCAACCGTCATTAATTGTTTTTCTATTTCTTCTTCAGAAATATGCAAACCCGGACTTTTATTATTCATCTCATTATACCTATTAAATATTACACAATCTTATTAAGCAAGAAACAAAGTTTATTTCTGGATCAGAAATAATAGAATTTTTATATAAGTGATCGGCAATTATAACAATTCCATTTTTCCACTTATTGACATCGCTGAATTTTTTAATTTCATGCAAATAGGTATAGAGAAATTTATAACAATCTTCAAAATTATCTTTGGAAAAAGTTTCAGATATATATTTTCTTGCGTCAGACCAATTTTCATTCTCTATAAATGATACTATTTTTAAATAAGATTCCATATCTTGATCATTATCTTCTGGCATCTTTAGAATTCCACCAGAAGACCGTTGTTGGACAGATAATAAAATTTTCCTCATATCTGGAAAATATGCATTTACATGCGACTCCAAATCTTCAAGAGAACCCACTTTAATTTTATTAATTTTTAAAATGTTTAGTAATTTTTCAAGAATTTCATCTTTATTCAACGATGAAAAATATATTTCAACACATCGAGATTTTAATTCTGGGATAATTTTTGATGGTTTGTTGCATGTAAATATGAACCTAGAATTATCCGCATAAGTTTCTAACATATTTCTCAATATAGCCTGAGATTCTTGACTTAAATAATCAGCTTCGTCTATAAAAACTATTTTGAATAATGATTGTGAAATTGAAGAAATAAAATTTTTCACTTTATTTCTCATAACATCAACACCATTTTCATCTGAACCGTTAATTATCATGAAATCAACGTCGTCAATTTTAAGATAATTCTTCAATAGAAAAGCTAAAGATGTTTTTCCCGTCCCTCTATGTCCAGATAACAGTAAATGAGGTATATTACTTTTTTCTATGAATGATTTAATCAATTCTTCTTGCTTAGAATCTTTGAATATGAAGTTCTCTATTTGAGAGGGGCGATATTCTAAATCCCACATTTGTTTTAATGACATAAAAAACTCTCGTTCAAGAGATCTTACTATTTTGACATAGCAATGTCAACTGTTAATATTTTCGTGTAAACCTTTTAACACTTCTCTCTCTGAAATCTCAGCCGTATTTATTTTTTCTTGTATTTCTACTTTTGAACTTTTTTGAACATCATTTTTATTTTTATTAATAATTTTTCTTTCTAAGAATACCATATTTGCAGCAACGGTCAGCGATACGGCCAATGGGTCAAATACAAATATTATTAACAAAATAAAATAAAAAATAACCTTATCTGGATTCATTTTTAATGTTCTCGCAACATATATAATCGGTCCTATTTTTAATGATTGTGTTGATTTTTGTTCATTTATTAATTCTATTTTTTTAGAATAAGTTGATATTTCTTTTGACAATCTAGAATTTTCCGACTTAAAAGTTGCTATCAAACGTTGCCTTCCGGTGACATAATCATTTGGTAAATTATCTATTTGATGATTTATCCGGTTCTTTCTATCTAGTGCCAAATTATATTTTTGTTGATAATAAGATAACTTTTCTGTAATAGAAGTAATTGGTGTTACGTCCTGTTGATATGAATAAGATAAATATCCGAAAATACCAAGCGATGTGATACACATCAACACCAATAAAGCAACTGACAAATAAACTTTCAATATTAAATGGGTCTTATTCCAATATCTATATAAAAAAGAAGCTGCTGTTAATTTTCCAAATTCTAAAGAAATACCCATCAACACAATTGATATAAAAGATGCAGTGAACAATCTTGTTAAACCAAATATAGAAAAAAATGCACCGGCGCTTGCGAGCCGTGCTGCGGCCATCAATAGCAACAGTCCAAATAACATTAGGCTATTCCTGTTGGCTCTTGCGTACTTTTCGCCATTATTTTACTTTCATCTGTGGACCAAGATTTCAACCCATCATCATCAATAAAAAACTCTGTCCACATCAAAGGTTCTATTAAAATATATTCGTTTGATAAAACTTTAGAAACATCTTCTCCAACTTTTAATGTTTCCCCCCATCTTGGAATTTTGGGGTCGTCAAAGGGTGCCTCAACTATTATGCCGTTCTTTGTTACATTTATAAATCCATTCCTATGAGTTTCTTGTAAAAATCTAAATATAATTTTTGATTGAATCGGATTAATTTGCATAAATTATTTCTTTTTTCTTATTTTTTTAATATCTTGTTTTTCATCGACTGTTTCATTAGATACAACAGGAACGGTTAAATCTTCAGAAACAAAATTATTATTTTGTTTTGTGTTTAATCTATTAGCTACTTCAATCTGGTTGTTAAGCATTTCTGTCATTCTTTTTCTAGAAATTCTTTTTCTTTTATCGTTAATAAATTGTTCTCTCTTCACAACACCTGATTCTTTTTCTTTTCTAGAAATACCGGATTTTAGTTTGATCAAATCAACATCAATTTTATTTCCGCGCATTGTGGTATATGTACTTTTTTCATTCATAATTATTATCCGTCTATTTTAAAAAATTCTTTGTAATCAATATTATATAGTTCAGGATCTATTTCATGCAGCCCTATAACATATAAAATATAACTTGCGCACGAGCTACCTCTTCCAGTTCCCCATATAATATTATTTTTTTCAAAGGTGTCAACAATATATATTACACAACGCAAAAGTGGTAGTAAATCTAATTTTTCATACAAAGAAAATTCTTTTTTTACTCTCTTTATCCTATTTATGATTAAATCTTCGGTGAAATTTTTGGAAGATATATAATCTAAATGTTTCTTTAAAATGTAATCATATAGATTAATATTCAAAACCCACGATGGAAGATTCCACTTTTTTAATATTTCTTTCAATTCAATTTTTTTAGTTAATTTGTTTTCAACAGCCAATTTGTTATATAATACAATTTCGTCATCTGTTTCGTTATCAATGAAAACATTATTAATATTCCCAAAATTTAATATATGTTTTTGCAATTCTTCAGACGTTACAGTAACATCACCATCAAACCATAATGTTCTATTTTTCAGCTCTGTTTTCATTTAATTGGAATTTTTGGTGGGGGCATTCTTATCAATTCACGGTCCCCTATATCTTCATCCACCGGGATTAAGGATGGGGATTGGAATCTTGGTAATCCTACAAATTGTTGTGGAGAACCAGCAACAGGCACAGTTTGTATTTTTTCATTATTTTTATTGGCCGTTTTCTCAACTGTCTTCTCGCTATTTGACAATGAAAATATTTTATTTTTAATTAATTTCCACTGTTCAACATTAGGTGCCCAATTTGTTGGCTGAAATGTCTCTAAACCTTCAAGCCACATTTTAAATTCTTCTATTGTAATTTTTTTATTTGTCTTTTTATTATTCACATTATATCTCCAACAGTACAATTCTTTAGATATTTATTGTATGTATCAACGGGTGATGCGCAGATCCAATGTATAGGACCAACATGCAAACACACCATTTCATTTTTATTAAAAGATGGTGATCTTATCAAGGATTTTGGCATGTATTCTATTACAGAAGCTATTTGATATTCAATTTTATTAGTTTTTACATTAAATAAAAACGGTGAAAAATCTCCTTTACACAATTCATATGCACACGCAATATCCAATTGGTGAGTTTCTGGAGAGAATATTAAAATATTCCAATTAGAAGGGATTTCAATAGCATAATTAAAAATTTTTAATATTAAAACAGGACATGTATATTCTTCAAAAATTTTCAATTCCTGTAATTTGAAATCTTTTATTTCTAAATTCAGAACCCAAAAATGATTAAAATCTATTGGAATATGTATGTTATCTATTAATATAGGGTTTGAATTCTCGTCAGAGATTATCATTTAGTCGTTTATTCCTTATAATCTATTTCAACTTCTCTATATGGATATTTTTTTAAATTATAATATTTTTTACGAGAAGACATATGAGATTTACTATACTTTAAATTGGATGTAATGTCAAATACTTTAAGATAAGTTTTATCATCACCCGTTCTTAGCCCCCTACCAATAGATTGAATAACTTTAATGAAGGATTCTCCCATATCCAATAAAAATAAATTAAATATTCGAGGAACGTCTAATCCTGTTGATATTAATTTATATGTAGCAATTACACAAACCCCATCATTTTTATCAAATGATTCATATATTTTCTTTCTTTCCATCAAATCTTTATCCCGTTTGACAAATATTGAATTGGGTATGTTTTTCTCTAATTCCTTTCCAGTAGATATATTGTTAACAAGCACAAGAGAATTGTTTAATTTCTCTAGCTTCATAACTTGTTCTATCGTCTCAGAAACATATTTTAATCTTTCTTGATTGTCCATTAAATATTTTTTTTCAACAAAATAATCAGGAAATAACTTTAACAAAAATTGATTGTATGTTAATTTTTTTACAGTTGGAGCACATGTTTTTAAAAAAGATTCGTATTGTGGTTTGAAGTTTTCCTTTAAAATTAAAAAATTTATTTTTAATTTTGCCAGCCAGCCCATTTCTATCAAATCAACAGGCTCAATATTATATTTTACATCACCTAATGATACTTTTACTGACATTTTTTCAACTTCATCTGTGGGAAGAGTTCCGGTAACTCCAATTTTTATGGGAGATAACGAACCACCTTTAACTATTAAATCTTTTAAAACCGCTCCGGTTGTACCATGACATTCATCAACAATAATGGCTTTAAATTGTCCCACTAATTCAGGAAAATGTTGAAGAGATTGCCATGTTGATATTAAAATTTCGGCGTTGATTTCTTTTTTATCCGCGTAAAAAACACCAATTTTATCTTTTTCAAGCCCCGCTTTAATAAACCGTTTATATGACTGCTCGATCAAATCTTTCGTTGGGACGATCATAATAACCCTAAAATTATAGTGTTCATTATAATATTTTGATAAAGCTGCTGTTATATAAGTTTTACCCGATCCTGTTGCGGCCAATATAATGCCACCGTTAGCATTTATTATTGAATTACATGCATCAATTTGATGTTGTGCCAAAACGATATTTGGTAGGAATGTTTTTTCTATCTTAAATTGTTTAAATGTAAATTTTTCTCTTTCATCAGAAATTATATAATTTAATTTATTTTCAATTATATATTCTAAAATTTCTGGCAATAAATTTAAATATGTTTTTCCGTTTGCTGAATAAAAATTAATTTTACCATCCCATCTACCCAATTTATATAACTTTGAAAACATATGACTTTTGGTATATAAACCAAATCTTTTGTAAAAATGATTATGTATTTTTTCATCTTTAGATATTATTAATACAATGTTCTCATTTATTATTCTAATAATAATTTTTTCATTTGTCATAATACAATGTTTCGTCTTGTAAAGAGGCTGTTCTTAATTGTACTATATTATTAATAATAAACGCCCTGTTTTTAAATTGAGTTACAATAGTTTGTAAATTCTCGTATAATTCTTTTATTTCCAAAAATTTTCTATATACTTTTATATATTCTGGGGCATCGTCAATAATTCGTTCTTTGGCTCTATCGGAATAATCCACTGAAGAATCTTGACTAATAGTTAAAAACAACTTCCCTCTTACTTGATTTACTTTCATTTCTAGAATATCATAAATTGCTTTAACTTGTGCGCGCAATTCGTCATAATACGCACACCAAGACACTTGTTGGATGTTTACAATTTCTATATTTTTTCCATCCAACTTTAAATTTTGTTTCCAGTCCTTTATTTGTTTTGAATAAAACTCTACTATAGAATTAACATCTTCCAATAAAGTTTCTTCAGATAGTTTGGTCAAGATCATTTCATCAGGCTTTCAATGTCATTTGATTGTTTTTTTGTAATCCTTTCAAAGAAATCAAACTATCATTTTTCAAATCAACAAAATATCTACCATCAATATCAGTAATATATATATCTGACATTTTTTCAAATGATTCATCATTTGTCATTGACAAAAAATTAATAATATTTGATAAAACTCTCTTCATTTCATCGTATTCATAATTTTCTTCAAGAATAGAAATCGGAACAATAATATTAAGTGGTGTGTAAACTTCATTTTCTTTATCGAGAGTTGAAACGAGACCCCGAAAAAGGGTAACATATTTTGGATTAATTTCCAAAGGGAGAATGTTATATATCTCCACCTCAATATCTTCCGGAACTTTTAAAACAGATCTTAGAGCTGTCAAAAAATTTAAAGAAAAAATAACTAATATTTCTCTAGTATTTTCATCAAAATTTGTCTGTCTTTTTTCTATTAATTCTAATATATTTTTTTTCATTCTTCTATTCCTTCTTTTAACTCTTTAGCTTTTAAATTTTCAAGGCGTCTTTCTGATAAAGATATTTCGTCCATAGCAGCTTTTTCTGTAATTTCTACATTTAGGAAATCTTCCTCTTTTAACAAAACTTCTTCCAATATTTTATCTTGAAATTTTGAAAAATTAGATTCTTGAAATTTTTCTGAGTTGTAAGAATACCATCCTTTATTTCTTTCAACAATATTTAATGACACAGCAGCATCCAACAAACCACTCATTCTATCCATTCCTTCATTATAAGGAACTTCAATTTTACATTGTTGGAACGGGCGCGTAAATCTTGTTTTTTCTCCAAACACTTTTAACGTAATACCGTTCAACTCATTTGTCTTTTTATCTTTTAATATCAATTTAGTTAACATTGATATTTGACTAAACGGAAATTTACTTGATTCTGTCAAAACCCATGGGTTGCTTCTGGCTTTAATAGGGTCTTGCTCTTTATAAGGTTGTTTTGTACAAAGCATTACAACATTTAGGTCTTTAATATCATGCATATAAGTTGCCAACATTCTTTTAATTTGTTTAGCATGTTGGCCTTGATCAGACCCGATATCCCCTTCATCATATGTTTTTAACATAGATTCTGTCATCAACATATCAATAGAATCAATTAAAATCAAAAAAGTATCAGATGTTTCTGAGCTTCTATAAGATTTAATAAATGCGGAAATAATTTTTGACGTGTCTGCAATACTTTTAACACCTCTATATAAAAAATTTGAGGCGCTTGTATCAACACCAAGTTTAGACAAATAGACAGAATCCAATGCATTTTCTGAATCTACCAACAATATACCGGCATCGTTGTTTTTTTGTGCAGACGCCATGGCATTTGCCGCTAAGAATGATTTACCCGCACCAGAATGGCCGGCCAAACACGCCAATCGCCCTTGGGCATAACCACCATTATATTTTCCAGATATTATTTTATTAATAATAATATTTCCGCTATCTATCCAAAATTTCGGTCCTTGGTTATAAGTAGAAACTCCATCCATTTTAGATGTTTGTTTTTCAAACTCTTTAATAAAATCATTCATATATCGTTTCAATCCGGTGCCCTCGATTAGAGGGCACATATAGTATGTTAATTACTTTTTATTTCTTTTCTTTTTCAATTCTAATAAAAATTTTTCTATCTCGGCGTCGTCTTCACCGTCATCAGATTTTTTATTTGAACTAGAATTGTCACCCATTTTGGTTTCATTCGGAACATCAACCGATGTTCCATTTTCGTAAGGAACAGAAGTATGATTTTCATAAGGAGCATCTGTTGCTGATTCTTCTCTTCTCAACTCAGACAATGTTTTTTTGAGTTGATTTTGATAATCCGTTAGATTTGGTTGATCGTTTTTCTTTTCCAAATTTTCTGAGGTTCCAGAAGAATCATGTTCAACCTCTTCACTGATTCCATTAAGATGGGAATTTAGTGCGTTCTCTAACACTTCCAAAGATGGTTTTTCCGGTAAAAATTTAGCTAAATCAAAAAGGGTTTTTCCTTCTAGATTCCGCACACTTGGCTTTCTGGAAAAATTGGATGATGCATAAGACGCCATTTCTCTTCCATCAGCTCTTTTCTTGGTTTTTTGTATGAAAAAATCATATCCAGAATTTAAATCAAACGGATCTTCCGAATCTTCAATAATAATTCTTTTGATTTGGGAATCTATTATCTGGAATAATTCATTTCCAATTTGGAAAACTTTAATATTATTTAACCGTTGATCCTCTTTAGTATCAGATGGTGGTAGTGGGTCACTTTTAATCAGTGCCTGCATTAAATAACGTCGATCTCTATAATAATATTTTCCCTTTTTTTGATTCTCCTTTTGTCCGTCAGAATCCTTTGGAAATTTTCTTGCTGCGCTGTAAAATTTGGCAGCAAGAGAACATATGGGACATTCTTCACCATACATTGACAAACAAGGAAACTTTTTATCTTCTCCATTGATAGAAAGAGTATGTTCTTTCTTCTCAACATAATATAAATTGGGGTTGTTAATGTTTTCATCTAACAAGAAACGCACTTGGGTTTGCTTGTCGTAATCCATAAGCCAGAATGGATAATAATTTTCTTTTGACTTTCCTTTACTCTTTTTTTCTTCTTCTTCTTTTTTAAATTTTAATTTCAGTTGTTCTAATCTAGATAATGCCATAAATTTTCTCCTTCTTAATAAGATTTATTCATTCTTGGTCATTCTTAAACAGATATCACATCTGTAGAGATGTGATAATCTATTTATGTGTGAAGTTTAACTCTTTAAAAAAGTAAAGTCAATATTTACTGAAAAATTTTCTATTTTTTAATCTATTAATCAATGCAATTGTATGTTTGCACACGCCCGGTGTTTTGAAGGGATTAACATATGGTCTGTTGGTTTTTTTAATATAAGGAGGAGGAGCTTTTCCAAACAATGCTTTATTTTTGTCATCAAAAACAGCAAACCTATAATAAAAATCTAAACACGAACACGATACACGTACATCTGAATCAATGTCTACAGGTTTAAAGTAATAAAAGAATCCTGATGGTCCTTTGAATCTTACCATATCTTCTTCGGCTCTGTCCAGAAGTATAATTACATCATTAAAAACCACAAATGTCTGATATACATTAGTGCCTGTTGTAGTGGTATCTGCTTTCACTTGTAAAATTTTATTTTGCATTGAAGGCAAGTATAAAATATTAGAAAGCTGCACACGTTTTGCATTTTTCTCTCTTTCTGGACCAAAAAACATTTTGGTATCAGATATTAAATTTTTGGTGTCAATCTCTAGTATTATATTATCGCACATTTTTTTGTCCACTAAATATTTATTAGAATAAAAAATAATATCTGTGAAGAGAAAAAACCCCAACTTAAAAAATTCTTACCAACAAACGGAATATACCAAAGAACAAATATCAGAAGTCATGAAATGTTCCACACACCCAGTTTATTTCATAGAAAACTATATAAAAATAAAAACTGTAAAAGGCCAAGAATCTTTTAAACTAAGAGATTATCAAGTAAAACTGATTAACGCATTTATCACAAATCGTTATAATGTTATCTTAGCATCGCGCCAAGTTGGAAAGACAGAAACTGCATGTGCTTATTTACTTTGGTATGCGTTGTTTAATTCTGAAAAAACAATATTGATTACATCCCACAAAGCAGAGCATGCTATGGAAATCATGGCAAAAATACAATATTCCTATGAAATGTTACCAAACTGGCTTAAATTGGGGATTCAAGATGATAATTGGAACAAACATACAGCAGCTTTTGAAAATGAAAGTAAAATTGTTTCAACAACAACTTCAATTACTTCAGGAAGAGGTTTAACAATATCATTGTTATATTGTGATGAGATAGCATTCGTTCAACCCCATATTGCAGATGCCTTTTGGGATTCTATACAACCAACACTAGCTACTGGTGGTAGTTGTATCATATCCTCTACCCCAAATGGAGATATCAATCTATTTGCAAATTTATGGAGAAGTGCAGAAGCTAAAACTAGTCCCTATAAGCCTTTTAGAATTTATTGGGATGAAGTACCCGGAAGAGATGTAAAATTTAAGGAAGAACAAATAGCAATCATTGGGTTGAGAAAATGGAAACAAGAATATGAATGCGAATTTTTAACTTCAGACAAAACATTAATTGATCAATTTGTATTAACACAATTAGAATTAAGAGCCAAAAAACCAAAATTGTTTATTAACAAAGATTACCCTCTTTATGAATTTATAAATCCTAACTTATCATATATCATAGGCGTTGATCCCTCAGAAGGAACAGGCAACGATTTTAGTGTAATTGAACTATTTTCTTTTCCAAATTTGGAACAAGTTCTGGAAATCAGATCAGATACGGATTTACCAATTAATCTATACAATAATTTTAAGTCTTTGGTTGAATTATTAACTGGAAAAGTAAAAAACATATACTTTTCTGTTGAAAATAATAGTGTTGGGGCGGCATTTATAAATTTATATTTGGCAGACGAAAAAGCACCCAAGGATGCATATTTCATTTCAGAAACAGGAAAAAATAAATATGGTTTTAATACAAATGGGCTTAATCGAGGGAAATCGTTGATCCGACTCAAACAAATGATTGAGGGCGGTTTGATCCAATTTAACAGTCCAGAAATTTTCAAAGAATTAAAATCGTTAGTAAATAAAAGTGGAAAATATCAAGCCAACACAGGTGCCACCGATGATTCAATCTTTGCCACTGTAATAGTAACTAGAATAGTTGAAGAATTGGCTACGTTTGATGATGATGCATATTTAAAAATTAATCAAGCCGATCAAATTAAAACTGATACATGGGAAATTGGTGGAATACAAACTAAAAAAGAAAATGAAGACGAATCAGAAAAATATGATGGACCAATGCCTATGTTAATAGGTTAATTAGTAAATACTTTCTTGGAATTTTCACTTATTGTTATATTAGATGTCAACTGAAATTATATTATCTAGCCGCCCAATACTTGTGATCCGTTTGAAGAAGAACCCGGCAATGAAGCACCAGTGTCTTCTAATGTTATTGGAACATAAATATATTCTATATCAACGACGGCTTGTATATAAATGTCTACATATAATTCATGCCGTTGAATTGCCGATGCAGGATTGTTTGAAGAATCACACACGGCTACGTAATCATATAAACCCCTTCTTGTAACCAACGGAGACAAAAATCCATTAACAGCGTATAACACATTTCCTCTTGTGATACTATCATTGGGTTCGAATAAAAACGAAAATAACAATTTTCGTAAACTTCTTCTAATATAAGCTGTTAAACGTGCTACGTTTACTCTATTAAGAGAAGAGCTTACAGGAGATGAATTTTTCTGACCGAACACCAAAATTCCAGATCCTTGAATATAAGTCAGAGGATTAATTTGCACCGGATCAACATACAATGCATCCCTACTTCCTTGATCCAGTTGTTCCTGAACAAATGTCGTCCGCGTCCCTAATGTTCCGGTCACATATCCTATATTTGATAATTGAGGACATGTTCCTCTTGTTGCACCTGCCGGTGCATACCACAATTGAGCCACCACATCATTATAAGCATATGTTCTTACAGCAGCCGCAGCCGAGTCGGCAAGAATCACACTACCATTCAAATTGGTCGTCAGCCCATGTGGATAATAATAACTCGTTAAATAATTATTTACTCTGCTTGGAGACGTACCCCATGTGACAATTCCATTTGGTCCTGTTGGTGCCATATTCATCGGCGTTGATCCAACCACCACTACTTCTTCCAATAATGTTTGTGCCAACGTTGTTAATGAATTTGCACATTCTGGATAGCCGGGTGCAGTTAAAATATTAAACTGATTTGATTCATGTAAAACACCAGTCAAAGCCGTGTTGTTTATGATAGCATTCAATTGCTGGACAATAACCCGTCTCGCTGCTGCATCATTGGAACCCAATGAGGTATATTGCACAAACTGAGCAGTTGTTTCAAATAAATTAGCAGCATTTGAAAATAATCCTTCTGCTTCCGAAGGTGTAAACTGCGTAGGAATAATTGATCCACTATTCCAGTTGTCTACCATATAAGTTAAACCAAAATATTGTCCCGTAATAACTGTGTAAGTAGAATTGTAAGTATTTAATGCACCAGCACCAACTCCCGGTGTTGGGGTGTCAAGACTCGTATATAGATTTAAAGATGCGAACATTGGGAGATTTCCACTAGGTCCGTCAACCAATATATTGACCGCAGATGTAACACCCAACAAAGTGCTGGATATTCTTAACATACCATTCAATAATTCTGCCGATCCAGAAGTTCCCAACACAGAATTAATATATGTAATCAACTGACCGAATGTTTGTGCATTAGCACCACTTACTGTCAAATTGAATATTGATGTGCCGGTCCCAGATACAATCTGTACTTCGGCACCATATGTATCTGTACTAACATATCCGGTAACGTCTGACAACTGTAAATATCCACCAACCGTATTAAACAATACATCTTGATAACCTGCTTGCGGTTGACTATGATCATTTAAAAATGCATTTTGGAACACCTGTGAAGAAAATGAATATAGACCCAACAATGTAGAAGTAGCAGAAGAAAGAATTGTTAAAAATTCTGATGCAGTAATTGTTTGTTTATAATTTGTATCATTCGGAAGTAAATTATTCCGGCTATTATATTGTTGAATATAAGATTGAACCAGCTCATTTAACAAATTCGCAGCTTGTTGACTTTCATTATTCCACAATGCTAACAATGATGTTAAATTGTCATTTAAATTGACATTAGCTCTAATAACATATGCCAAATTTCCAACCTGAAGGTACTCATTAAGAGCTTCCAACCCGTACTCATTTTGACTCGACCCGTGCAACGGATTTCCATTAGCATCTGTTAAAAAGGAAGGAATGCCATAAAGAGATAGTGAATCTGACAAAGAAGTAACTGTTCTGATAACACCATATTCATAAGTCCCTATGGCCGGGGTTATGCCGTCTGATTGGGTTTTTTGATCCCGAGTAGCCACATAAAAAAGAGGGACTGCCGATGCTTGGCCCGGAGAATAAAAGGACTGATCAATTAATGATGTTTGTACGCCGGGGCTTAAAAGGTTACTCATAGTTTTTCCTCACAATAAATATCTTTCATTATATTTATTGATGTTGCATTTAAAAATATAATTATTGCGTGAAAAACGTCCCATCTTCTCCGTTAATTATTTGTTCATAAGGAATATTGGTATTATTTGAATCAATAATATAATCCGGACCGTTTAATTTTGCTATTCGTAAATTAATTGATGTTATAAAATCTTGTTTAAAATTGATCGGAATCTGAAGCCATACGATGGACGAAAATTCAAATG
>JAEHJW020002394.1_pt2 | contig 39475 bp, 52 predicted proteins | sample 9271431 | NCBI WGS metagenome assembly JAEHJW02 | reverse complement strand
AACTCAGTAAAAAGGGACATATCGTGGCACAAATCAAACTCCCCAATTCTTTCTTCGAAAAGGCCAAGCAAGAGTATAGTGATTGGCGCTGGGCATTTTTCCGTGAACTTATTCAAAATAGTTATGATGCTGGCAAGATTAAAACTAGAAGTAAAACTTGGTAGGTATCTTACTAATAATGAAGAGGTAGATCATATAGATGGGGACTGCACAAATGACTCAATTAAAAATCTTCAAGTATTAACAAAGAGTAAGAATGCGGCTAAGTCTGCTCTTGGAAATAAACATTGCGCTGGATTCAAACAATCTGAGAAACAAAAACGTAATGGGGCCAAGAATGGAATGTCAAAGTTGACTACTAAGCAAGTCGAAGAATTCAGAAATAAATATGAATCTGGTAAAATAACTGTGCGAAGTATTGAAATACAGTCTGGATTATCAAATAGGAGTGTTCGTAATTTTCTACAGGGTATCTCATATACGAATGCTGGTGGCCCACTTGCAAATGCAAAATCTATAGGTAGGCCCAAGAAGTAAGAATGCGAGGTTGGTGGAATTGGTAGACACATCGGGTTTAAGCCCCGACGCTTATAGCATAAGAGTTCGAGTCTCTTACCTCGCACCAATTTATTTATATCAAGTAATGCGAATTCAAATCCATCCCGGTTCGATTCCGGGCAGCCCCACCAATTACTTACTTATGTCCTTACTGAAATAAGGAACTGAAATGGACGAAGAATTAGCTGCACCTCATTTGGTAGGTGAACATGATTTTGGATTAAGTAGTCCAAGTCAGAATAGTGCAATGCTTAAAAAGTTGAAAGAAAAGCCCGCAGAAGTATTCGCAACTGTTTTACTTGGTGATGGAACAAAGCTTTACTTACTACAAACTGGGGACAAGACTGATGGAACAATTTGGGCAGAATATAAAGATAGACTATCCCTGTATATCAAGTTTCATACTTATCACTACTCGTTCCTACCAGTAAAAAGTTTGACTCAAACTAGACTATGGCGTAGCAAAAATTTGCCAGTAACCAACAATTTTTCTATCAACTTGTTTTTTAAGCATATCCTAAATTTCACGGGTGCTGTACTGAGTGATAAAGAACATACTCCAGATGGCATGGAATTCTGGAAGCGTAGATGCCGTGAATCTTTAGCCCGCAACTTAAATGTTGCTCTAGTTGATTTTGGTTCACGTTCTTACACTCAGTTCAAATCCAAGATTAAATTGGAAGAAGCCCTAGAGTTATCTTGGACGCAAACTATGAAAAGTGAAACTAGAGCAAAACAAGTGCGCTGGTTAATCTGGAAGTAAAAAAAGAATTTAATTATTCAGTCAATTTTCAGGAGTCCACATGAAATCAACCCCAATCCAATGTTCTGCGATATTACATGCGGTCACGTCACAGTCAGATATGTACCGTAAACAAAGGGATGACTTGCTGGTGGCATTGCAAAATGCCGTGATGGTGAGCGAAAGCCTGGCTACGGACTATGAATATTGCGCCGAATGGCGGGACGCAATGCGCGTTATGCGGGCCGCAATCACCAAAGTGGAGGCCGATACTGAATTGACCTAGGAGCGGCGATAATGGATGATCAGTGGCAGCAACGACAGGAAGAACAGGAATAGAGAGACGATAGCGAAATGATGTTTTTGCCAAGTGACTCCACCGCGCAATCTAAAAAAGCATTTGTGGCAGGAGGCATTAGATAGAGCAAAAGCCTAACTGTAAAGTATACTAAGTATATTTACTCCATATCGCATAGCCTAGGTCAATTGCACTTGCTTTGGGAGCAAGATTTCATAGGTTTGAATCCCCCATGGAGACCAAACGCACGTTTTATACCAAGAGGCTGCGTACCCACAAGTGAGGTGCTCAACTATAGATCCAAGTTGAGTTACTTGGTATGGTGGATATTAAAGTGAATGTTATGGCTTTTCCACTCTAACAATAACATACTAGATAATATTATTCTATAAAGTCTAGGTAGTAATACTACTCTAGTTATGGGTTGTTACTTAGCACATGCGGATGTGGTGGAATAGGGAGACACACTTGATTTAGGGTCAAGCGTCGAAAGGCGTGCTGGTTCGAGTCCAGTCATCCGCACCAAATTCTGTAAAATAGTGGTATCAATATGTTCTCTGATGAGCCGTGTGAGTCGGCTAGACTGAATAAGTTGATGGGTGAAAACCCCTCGAAACAGGAAGATAGCAAACGGATTGAGCCCTGCTTGCGAAACGCTGATTGGTTACTCCCTTTTCCAATTAGTTTCTTCCTGTCAGAACTTAAAGCTGACTGTTGAACTCTTATGTGGTTCAATATTTCCTGAACAAAAACGCTTGGAAATGCAAACCCAAGCGTTTACAAAAACAGGGCCTTTTGCAGAGGTATATCGGAGTAGTTTATTGGTTATTACTTCGGGGCAGCAATGCCAGTAAGTGTATTATGGAGTAGTATGTTAACATAACCCAATGGAGGTAATCATGAAATACATTCTTGCTTTTTTGCTGTTCTTCTTTTCCGTAACCATACTCGCACAAGAGGATAAACCCAACTACGTATATGAAGATAACTATACGTATGGGTATGAGAGTACAACTTCCAAAAACCTACTCATGATTCGTTACATGGGTAAAACGAATGAAGGTTCTTACCAGCTTATGTCTGGAGATAGCAACTCCGTTATCTACTTCACGTTAGCTCAACCCTATAAGGTGGTAAAAATTACCTCAATGTCTGGACGAAATAACTTTGAGAAGTCAGTAATAATGTTCGATACGAATACAATAATTGGCAGCGTATTCGAGGACGCTATATGGGGACGTCTAAAAGTCTTTCCCAAAGAAAGAAATCAATTCATCTGGTAGTAATTACTTATGGTGGTGGGGGCGTTTGCCCCCATTTGCGCTTCCTATTACATTAAATAATCTCAATTCGTGTTGAATCTCACTAATTTAATGTAACAATTTTGTGGAGAACTGTGTGGAAAAGCTCATGAGTCCAACTGCATATAAAGCAGTCTTGGCTAACCTTTCTATTGTTGCAGATAAACTTAACACGTTTAAGCCCGCAATGGTAATGACAAATGTAGGAACAATTAAGCTGCGTAAGATTAAAGCAAATTTAGAAACAGCTAGGTTAACCGTTCAGCAAACAATTGGATTACGTAAGCCCCAAGCCAGACAAGTTGTTGCTGCCTTTGATAAAATTCATAACTATGCAACTTCGTTAGAGGATGCCATTTCTAGCCACGATGTTTCTTCTGATGACGTTAAGCCCTTTACTTCTTCGTGTCTTTCACTGGTAAATGAAGCCAGCAAAGAGCTTTCTGAGTTGTTGGAGAAAAAGAAAGAAGTCCATAGTTGGCAAGAGGGTTTGGAAAAGCTAGTTGAGGAATCTAGTGGTATTGATGATGCAATGCAAGAAGCCCCACGAATCATCAATAAGTACAATAGGTATGCTGCAAAGCTACCTAAAAATGCTATTACCAACAAAAACAAATTCGTTCTTCTTGAACTACCCGTTATTCCAATCTTTTCACCCTTTGTAACTGCTGAGGAATTAAAATCTTCTGACATTGATGTTGAACGGTTGGGCACTTACGCCATTATCAATGATCAGACTGTCGTAGCAATTAACCTACACTTCATTCGACAGGAGAAACTTAAAGTTGACGAATATTTCGATCTAATTTTAAAATCAATTGAAAAACGTACCAATAAAAGATGGGTTCAGGTAGGTGACCAAGTTGGGGCCACTGCTGGCAAGTTTACTTATTTTTGGATAATGCCAGAAACCGAATATAACCACCTGACTAAGGTAGGAAAGAAACGTATCACTGTTACGGAGTGGGGCTTCCCATTTAAGTCATGATGAAAACAATCGAAAATAACCACGTGGCGGTAAAGCCACTTGATGATGCTTTGGCAATAGTTATGCCATATATGAAAGCATCCCCGTACAATTCTTCCAATCCAAACGTGCTGCATTCATCAATCATTTACAGCACCTCACCCTTACTTGGCTTTAAACCCGACACAAAGCGTAAGTATAAGGCGAAAATAATTGGTGCCCAACTGTGGTATGACCCTTATATGGGGATTAAAGATTTAGTAATTGCACTTGACTCACCTGATTTAGTTAACCGGCAGCAAGAAATCGTAAACAAGTACAGGGGTGTCAGTATATATCAAGAGTACATGCCTCACTTAACCCTAGTATATGATATTACAGGCGAATTTAATTACTTTGTTAATGAAGTGTTGGATGCATTTGCTTCTCGATATAAAGGCAAAGTAATTACATTTGGTGATGAGTACATCGAATCTTCGTCGGGTATGCTGAATCAAGGAAGTGATGTTGTTCCGGATACTGGCTTAGAAATGTTGGTACGTCCCATCAAAGTTTTGAAGCCAGTTGAATGATGGACATACCAATAACTGCCCAACCAATTGGGGAACCAATGGTTCTCCAAACTGATGATGACTTATATACAATGATCGGAATTGCGTACCCAGTTAACGCAACTGATTTAGATACTGATACTGGCTGTTATCGAAGGATACCCACAACAATAGACTAACAGTGCTACCAAACGAGGGCAAATGGTATGGGATAAATTTCACCCTTCCTTGCTGAATCATGTGCCCTCATTTGGTAGTAGTTGACAAAACAATAGTCATCTGCTATACTATCAATACACGTAAATAAATACGTGTTCAACTAGGAGAAGAAAGTGACTAAGAAGACCGAAGTTAAAAAAGAAAAAGCCAAAAATGTTTCCCCCTCCCCAGTAGTAGTTCCCCCTGCCAAACTGGCAACTCCAGTAGTCATTAAAACAAAAGCAAATCCAGACAGTAAGAAATTGTCTAAACAAGCCAAGAAGGAAGACAAGAAAGCGGTTAAAAAGGCGGTTAAAACCGTTCCTACCAGTGTTAATGCGGACAAAGAAATTGTAGCTGCAAAGAAACGTGTTGAACGTGCTATTGACCTGGCAGTGAAACAAGTTGAGAAAGACTTTAATCGTGAAGTTGCTGCTCTACGTAAACATATGGATACTACGTGTCGAAATCTGAAAGCACTCGCCACCTCTGTTGGTCGAAACGTCGCTATTCAAATGCAACCCAAGACAAAGCCCACTGTTGGTTCCACCCTGCTTTGATAAATGATTAGAGAGTCATTAGTATTATCCTACTGTTGGGTTTGTCAAACCACTGATACTTCTTTTGAACAGCATCATCTTGTTCCAAGATGTTTTGGTGGTGAGAATGGCCCAACAGTAACCCTTTGTGAGTCCTGTCATACTATAGCCCATGAGAACGCTGAAAACTTGTATCATGGTCATCCGCTGACTACTTATAATGAGGTAGAAAAAACCACTAGGTCTCATTATTTATCAAGGGTAATTGTTAATGCTAGGCTAGCAGTTGAAGCAAGTCCCACAAATAAAAAATACAAGTTTGCTACAACTTTTAACAGTAGCACTCACGACAAGTTGGTAAGACTTGTTTCCCACTATAATAGTAGTCAACAGAAGGTGATTATATATGCGATAAACTCACTGTATGCCAAATTGTTTCAAGACCAATAAGAAGCTCACTCTTAACTTGAAAGGGATAATAAGTGATTAAAAAGGACAAAACAAATAAGGTCAGCCTTGGTTTACGTTGCGGGGACTGTATCCATCACGGCAAAATAGCAAAGTTTGAGCGCCCATGTATTCAATTGGGCGTACAGCAGTTTGCAAGTGCCCCAGATTGTTTCTCACCAGATGTTTACCAACTAACCAAGCATAATGCTGAATTGCTCAATCAACTTGGCCTACTTGTAAGAGACTTCACACAAAATCAGTTCCGAATACTTAGTTTCACCTTCAAAAGCATCAATATCATGCTTAGGCATGGACTAAAGTTTGGTCAACCAGTCTATTTCTGCCTAGGCAAAGACTATCTAAGCCATTACTTTAAGGGATACGTCATTGGTGCATCAACAGACGGTCAATATATCTACATCACATCACATCTGAAAAAGAGTAGATCAGCAACACTTCTTACGCTGTACTCTGATTCTGTCCTCACAGTGTCCACGTTTAAATCTAAACGTAAGGAACTACTCGAAGCAAATAGATTGTCACTCCCAAGCGATACAAAAACTGATACTCAAAAGATTCCACTAATTGCGTTAATCAATGCAAGGGCTAATATCAACAAGCCCAAGAAAGATGTTCTTGCTGATTATACACCACCAACATTGGATAATGCACCAGACGGATGGATTGATATTCATGAAAAGAAAGTTAAGCCCAAAACCAAGCGAACACCAAAAGTCACAGTTGAAACAAAAAAATCTGTATCTTCGGTTAAAATTCAACGTAAGAAGGCTGCGTGACAATAATGACTCATCTAGAAACAATTTTAATTCGACACTTTGACGATCACTACTTATTTACATCAGAGAGAAATCAACAGCTTGTTCAAATGGAGGTTCTTTGTTATTTGTTTAAACTAACATCCAATGTTAAGATGGCAACCACCCTTCGTAAACTAATGAAGTTGAGCACTACATTCAGCATTGAGGCATTCAGAAACGAAGTATCCAATGATGGATATCTCATCAAGAATGTTAAAATGTGGCTGTACCATTCTGTTGTTTCTTCTGAACTGGCTAAGAAGTTGGTTAAGCCTTACAAAGTTGATAGAGTGGATATTCCAATAGCTAGCTTGCTCAGAGGTAAACTACTTATGGGGTTGCGTAAGTATAAGAGGGATAAATACAAGTCATTATCCATTCCAACTATTGACACTACGTTGATAGAAATAATAGATCAAGTTAGGGTATTTGCAGCTAAGTTTGTGTACCGTAAAATGAGCTTTATTGTTAGGGCCAATGGGATGGAGCATGAAGATCTTATAAACGATTTGATTTGTAAGGGTATTCAAAGTGTTCACATGACATATCCAAGGATTGAAAGCAAGGAACACTGCTTAAATCTGGTTAAACTTACTTTGCATAACTATGGAATAAATATCATCCATAAGTATAGTAATTCCAAGCGCAATAGAACCATCAAAGAACCTGATGGCACTTTTGTAAACACAATGATCCCAATTGATGTTATGTTGGGTCAGGATATGCAGAATCCAAACTTGTGTGATTCTACATTAAGTTGGAACGTTACTGACTTAGAGGGTAAAAAGAATGAAGGGTCATTACTAGACGTAAATGAAATCTCTGAACTGCGTATCTCAATCAACCAGCTTCTTAGATCTATTAATGGAAAACGTAAAAAGTTTATTCAGCTTTTGATGGGTAAATATGACCCTGAATTTACTAATTATTTAATTGATAAGGGTCTAGTAATTGATGGGAATACTAATGAAGATTATCAGGAGAAAGTTAGAAACCCGCACTCATATTTGAAACAGGTTTTGAGTTATTTGAATGTATCAATTGATACTGGGGAAGCCTATTTGAATTCACTTCGGGAGAAGTTTAAGGATTATCAAATGGCATCAGTGCAATAAAAATGGGGGCAATTGCCCCCATTTGTTTTTCTACTCTCAGTTCAGCATTCGCTGGGCATATTTCTTAATATTCTCATGTTCTCCAACATGTTTCAGAATATACTTGAAGTCTTCCTGAGAAAGTTTACCCAAACCACGTAAGCTATTCATCACAGAAATTGCATCACCCTCTTCTTTCAAAATCTCCATTAGTTGAACAACACCAGCGTCAACCCCATCAATCTTAGTATCAACTGAGGCTTCCTCTGAATTGCTCAGTGCTGGGTCAACTGCATTCCCTGTAACTTCAACCCCATCTTGCTGATTTAATGAATCCATAGCAGAACGTGAGTTCTTCAACCTAGCTAGTTCTTCTTTAGCCCCGTCCTCCGTAAGAAGTTGTGAAGCTTCCTCATCAGTAATGAGTTCAATTAGACCTCGGCTAACCGCACGACGAAACTCACTGCTTTCCATCAGTTGGCGCCTTGACACTTGTTCAGTTAAGTCAATTGGAACAAAAGTGTTGGGTACTTCAATAGTATCAATACCAACACCACTATTTTTGGGTACAGTGAAAATAATGTTGCTTCTATCCCTACCACTTGTAGCATTTAAACAGAAAATGCCACCGGTTTTCTTTCCTTCCAGATCACGAATTGTTACCATTTTACTGCTCCTTAGTTATTACCTGTACCTACCTCAATGGGTGTGTCCTTTAAACGTTTAAATGCAGATCTTACGCGTTCTGCCAACTTTGGTTTTATGGATAATATGGTCTCAACTGAATTGCTGCAAGTAATTGACATGCTCTTTTTATACTTCTTAAATACAGACCTTTGTAACAAGAAACCAATAAGGTAATGGTTTAATCTAAGCTCTTTATGCTTGAGTTTAGTTTGAGTTAGGTCAAACTTTTCCTCTAATAGCTTATTAGCAATGTTGTTATATGTTACTTTCTCTTTCGCCCAAGTTACGTATTCATCTAAAATAAGTATATTTTTTATCTCAGATGATGCTTTTCTGTTTTCTTTCAATACCACATCGACTTTTACCCCCTTGAGTTTAGCCACTGCTTCGGGTGTAATATCATGTCGTTCATCAGCCCCGCACTTATGCTGGTATAGGTGACTATGCCACATACAATCAGTGATTGGACATTCTACATCAATTCTTAGATTAGTTAAATAACACTCTAGGCTCATTTTCTCTTTAGCTTACTGGTTGTTTTGTTTTCAATGCTCTTTATTAAACTACGCTGTTTACTCTTACTCTTTATATGTTCAAATGGCTTTATTCCAAATACGGATGAAGCAAGAAACAGAGCCATTAATGTTGCATCCACTTCATGTGGTTCTAACCTAACTTGTGGATAAAAGCTTTTTAAATCTGCCATTCTATTAAATGCATTCTTCCACGTTGCAGCCGTAACCAATCTTATCTCTGTTGAATACTCCTTCGTCAGCATTTGAATTAGGCTTCCAAGCATTATTCCTATACCCTCACCTTGATGCCCCCTAAAACCACGGGCTTGAAAACGCTCTGCAATACAATGGGTAACACCATAATTCTTTGCCAGTCTATTCATTTCGTTACAATAACCAGTTGTCTGCTCAACGATCTCTTGTTTAAGGTCGTAAACAGTATGCTTTAACTTGCCTGTTTCATCAACCTTATACTGTAATTTATTATTTATTAGTCTAGCTGACACCACAGAGTATCCAGCGTTGACAATTCCTGGATCAAGTGCAAGGACTGTAATTTTCATATTTTATTTTACATTTTTACATAAGTAAGCTAAATAAATTTGGTTGGATGTTTGAATACGCCGCTAGATTTACACTAATTTCATGCATACTCAACTTGTATTAAATTACTCAAAATGCCGATACTCTCGCATACAAACAACCAGTTAGTACCCAAGAATACACAAACAGTGGATGTAGCTAAATCCGCTATTGCTGACCTAAGTCCTTTGATTAAACAGCAATATGAGAACTCCTTATCAGTTGTTGGATATCCAGCATTAGTGTATTCATTGATGAGGACTGGAACTATTTGTAGTTGCACGCGGGGTCAAGAAGCTTCCCCAGTTTTGGATTTAGATGGAAATGCTAGCCCTGAGCATATTCAAGAAATATTATCCTCATCAAGGTTCTCAATTCAAAGATATGGTGAGATACCATCTAAAAGCATTACCCTACAAACGGAAGCTTTAAATACTCCAGTAACTACTGCAAATAACATTGGACTGGATTTAGAAAGCCCAGTATTAACTGATGTTGGGTACGAATCAAACGAAGATGAAATTGACTTTCCTCTTGGAGCAGCAACTTCTGGTGTATGTGCCGTATGCTACGGAAGTGGATTTGTTGGTGGTTATCAACTTCATAATGGGCACCGAATAACGTTATCCACTGAGTCACAATTAGTTGCGGCAGGGGTAACTGTTAATGCACTTGCTACTCCAAATAAATTCGAGTTCACTAGATATGATTCTAGTCTAGTGTTTTCCGTTGTTCTTCCGAAGGGTGCTGTTTCAACTGACGCAATTAGAGTAATGAACAACAATAAGGTTGTTTCCGAATACACTCTTGAAATAGAAACAAACAATATTTGGACTGCCTATAGTTCTTCTGTTTTACTCTCAGCATGTGATGGAAAACTCCATGGGATAAAAATTCGTGCAACCACGGGATTTGAATTTACTCATATTGAGATTCAATTTAATATGGTTGCGGATAAAACTTTGATTGAATACCCCAGACTAAGTAAAACGGGTGATCTTAGTGTTCTTGATGCAATTGACCCCGTCAGTTTAAACATCACCAGCAGAGTTGTTGATGTAAAAACAAGGGATATTGTTGTAGATACTGTGTTGAATAAAATATGGATGATTACAAGCGTTCAGCATTTTAATGATAATAATTTAAACAACTTCGGCTGGGACTGTCAGGCTCGTTTAATTCAGACATATGAATTGCAGAGCCTTTTAATTGGTAGACCTACACCCAATTACAATAAGCCCACTTTATTCAATCGTCCAAACATATAGGATAATCTATGAATAACTTAGTGACTATCAACATTATGGGTATAGACCCAAGTATGGTGAACGTTGATTTAAAAGACAGTACTGTATCAGTTAACTTGAAACCTCAACAATTGGTTGATATGACTCCCGTTAAGTCATTTCCAACTCAAATTGAAGAGTTGAAACTGGAACCCACGTTGACTGTTATGCCCTATGATAAACTATCAGAGTCTAAACTAGAAGAAATGAATAAATTGCTTGAGGGCTCTCGCAATACTAGAGAAGCACAAGGAATTATCAAAACATCTTTAGATGATAGCGTACTTTTAGTGGCACTGGCAGAACAAGTTGATGGGAGTGGTACTAAATTATTAGGATGTTCAATATTAAATGGCTGGGTTGGACGAACAGAAAATCAAGCAGCAATTTTGGTATTTATACATCCTGACTACACTACACATGGGATTGGTCGATTACTTGCTGACCGAATTCTTGAGGAAGCTCTGACACTACAGTATACAGATACTATCAGCAGAGGGATGAAAGTCAATTATTCGCGTAGGCAAACATTTGTTGCTAATTCGTTACGCGATAACCAGTTTATTGCTGTTCCACTCTTTGAATAAATAAATTTAATTTTGTGGATAACTAAAGTTGCACGTGGACGCTGAATTATATTTATATTGGGTACGCTATTCCGGGTAGTGCATCAAATTCCCCAGTATGGAAAATCAAAAATTATTGAAGTTAGAGCAGATTCCAGCTCCAGCATTTCATTATGATAATGTAACGGCGGACTTCGTGCATATATATGGAATAACCGCGCAACCCACAAATATATATTAGGATGATTATGAAGCAAGTAGTCACAGTTCAGGGAACATACGTTTGGATTAACCCCACTTCGGTATCTGCCTTTGATATTAGAATGCTGGCAGGCAATGCTCCATTTGAGGTAGTATCCGCTAATGAATTACATTGTACGCTAATGTATTCAACTGATGTGCAGAACTATCGACATCTTTTAGATAGTCTATCTAATAGCATAATTAGGGCAAATATAGTTGATTGTGTTGAATGGCTGGATAATAATGAATCCTCTTATATTGTCCTATTGCTAGATAGTCAACCACTACTAAACTTACATAGTAAATGGTCTAACCTTGGACTTACCCATAGTTACCCCAAATTTACTCCTCATATCAGTATAGGTGCTAAGATCATACCATCTAAGACTGTAGCCTCCTACGTAGCTCAACTGTCAAAAAGAATAAAAGAGTTCCCCATCACTATCACCCTTCAAAATGAAGGACTGGACTTTCTAAAAAGCTAATGGTTCTCACTAATTTCATTTATATAAGTTGCGGATAAATCATGACTAGTATACTGGAATTCTTAATTAGCTTTAACCTAGTGTTAGCCTGTATATCGAGCATATCGGGGGTTTTGCTGTTGGTATGGGTAAAACATATAGTACCCAAGGATGTTTTACCCCTTGGAAGTTTCTTGATAATTATAACATCATTATTAAACATTGTTGTATCAATAAATACATTTGTGGATCATCAATCTTTGAACACAGATTATACAATAGCACAAGAAGTAAGAGCAACCATAAACTACTTGGGAGCACTGTTATTAATTGGTTTAATCTATTTATCCCTATTAATTCATGATAATCATAAGAACGAAGTTTCATTTCTGCTGTCTCAAATACAGGAACATAAAAAACAAATCATCAAGTTTTTGAAAGAGTAAAACACATGTGGGAACTATTAAAAACAATGTGGGAAGCCGTAAGCTCTGGGGGGTCTGCTGTAATAGGTATACTAATATTGGGATATATCCCAGTCTTGTATTTTTCTTACAGAACACGAATGCAGAATGAAGTTATAATGTCTAAAGCATCGGAAGCACTTGAACAATTATCTAATTATAAAGAATCAGTTTTGAATCGCCAGGAAAAGATTTTAGATAGGTATCATACAGATAGGGAATTATTAAATCAGGCATTTGGTGATATGAAAACTACCCTAGCCATTATTTTAACGAAACTAAGCGGGTAAAGTACTTATGAAATTGAGTCTTTTTTTCCATTGTAAAAAGCTACCAAGTTTTCAAATACCTGAATCATTGGTAGCACGTGAGCAAGAAGTACGTCGCAAATTCGAGGAACTCGACGGAGTAAATTTGAAACAAATGGCGGACTCCATAGGTAAGCTAACTAGGGATATCAGCCAAAAACTGATGGAAGATGGTGATTGGCGTGGGCGATTCAATTTATTGAGTGACGCCCTCAACGAAGCAGTTATAGGTGTACTTCCTAATGGAACTATCACACTATTTAATCCCGCAGCTACGTCCATATTTGGATGGAAAGAAATTGAAGTACTCGGACGTGACCTCAATGAGGTGTTAAATACTCAATTCAAGTACTCAGACAACTTTATTGATCGAGTACAAGAAGTTGTGGTAAATCGTAACAATGGTGATGCCCTCACAATGGAAGTTTCTTTCTCCAAGTATAGCAAGGAATCCTTTGAATGCTACTATGCAGTACTGAGGGATATAACGGATAGAAAACGCAAGGAAGAAGAGATCGAGAAGAAGGACTCAATTCTTAATACACTTGCTTACTCCGCCTCAGTTTTATTCAAGGATGGTTGGGAAACTCATATACATGAGGTATTAAGTAGTCTTGCCATTGCTAGTGATGCTGATAGATGTAGTATCTTTAAGAACCATACTAGTGGTAGTAAGGTATATACTGAACGAATTTACAGTTGGGCACGAAACAAAAAAATTAATGAACTGTTGACCCCAAATAGTTTTGAAATAACTGATGAGTCTTTCGCACCCATATATTCTAAATTGGTAAATCATGAGTGTTTTACAAGTACTGTGGATTCCTTAAGGGATGATGTATCCAGTAGTCTATCTAAAGCGGGTATTCATAAAATGGCAGTATTCCCAATCATTGTCAATGATACATGGTGGGGTAACTTCTGTTATGATTATGTTAATCCAACTAAGTCATGGTATCAATCAGAAATTGACGCACTTACAGTTGTAAGTGGTATTTTTGGCGCTGCAATTGAAAGAGATATGGCGGATGCCCAACTTATTGCCAAGTCTAAAAATATCAATACGCTTCATCAAGCATTGGACGCTGCATCAGATGTAATTATGCTCACTGATTTTGAAGACAACATTGTTTTCGTCAACAAAGCATTTGAAGAAAAATATGAGTACACAAGAGATGAAGTTATAGGTAAAAAGCCCTCTATACTTAAATCAGGTGTTCATGATGAGAGTTTTTACAAAAACATTAAACGTAAGTTATTAGCAGGTAGTAGCTGGTATGGACGGGTAATAAATAGAACTAAGGGTGGAAAACAGATAGTAAATTTTACTACTGTTACTCCTATTATGAATGGACGCCCCACGCCAATTTATTACCTATTTGTCAATAAATTAGACCGTAGAAAAGGATTACCATGTTTAATGCAAGAACAAAGCGCGAATTAATAAGGGTCATTCCTTTTGCGTTACTAGCTGCTATAATTCTAGTTCCTGATGATGGAATACAAGTAATCACTTATTCAATTGGGATCATACTTGGATTTGCTGTTTTGTCTCACATCATTAGACGTATTCTCTTTCCTTACGTTGATTTAGTTCAAGCATGGAATAAAGCTAATGATGAACCCATGAGTTCTGCAATTGTATTCGCCGCAGTTGCTTACGTAATTGCAGCCATCTTTCAAGCTGCTATTGTCCTGTTAAAATGATGAAATACGTCTTAGCACTGACTATTTTTTCTTCCGTTCAAGCACACGCAGTTGAATTACCACCCAATGCCATTAAATATCTACCAGCGGTTACTACTCAGGCTAAGTCCTACTGGCCGGAATTCCCACCGAAGTATTTGGCGGGTCAAATTGAACAGGAGTCATGCATTAGCCTAAAGCATAAAAAGTGCTGGAATCCTAGAGCGGAACTAAAAACTTCAAGAGAGGTAGGATTTGGGGTTGGGCAAATTACGATTGCTTATAATGCTGATGGTAGTGAACGTTTCAATGTGTTTAAGGAGTTAAAAAAGCAGGACTCAGTTTTATCTAATTGGAAGTATGAAGATCGATACAATCCTGACTACCAAATTAGAGCACTAATGGTAAAAGATAAGATGGAATTCAATAGGATTAAATGGGATGCCCCCTCTGTTGAAAAGTATGCCTTCATGTTTGCTGCGTATAATGGAGGTGGTGGTGCAATAACTCAGGATAGAAAGTTGTGTACTGTTGAGAAAAAATGTAATAATAAATTATGGTTCAATAATGTTGAACTGTATTCTTTCAAGTCCAAGATAAAAGTAAAAGGATATGGCAAATCTTTCTTCGAAATTAACCGTGAGTACCCAAAGCTTATAATATTCGAACGTTCAGCTAAGTATGAGGATTGGCTAAGAAAACAAGGAGATGCTAGTGTTGACGATATTGAAAGCCCTAAATGATATTATAGGATTCTTGTTCAAGGAGTGGAAAATCGTAATTCCAGTAGTTATTATATTGAGTTGCTTTTGGGTATACGGAAACTATAAGTATGACTTAGGACATGCAGACGCAATGAGGAAGTATAACAGCTTGGTTGTTCAGATAAACGATAATATTGCACGTATTGAAAAAAACAGTCATAGTGCAGCAGACGAAGCCAAGCGAAATGCAAAGCAAACGGAACAGGATGTAAGTGTTATACTTGCTAGAGTAAATACAATTGACGCCAAGATGGGTAAGCTACCCACTGTTACTACAGTGGTGAATAAAGAATGCGTCCCCAATGATTTATTTATTGACACCTGGAACTTATTATCTCTGAAAGGAATAACTAGATGAAAGCGTTATTTATTCTAGTAGTATTACTATCCGGGTGTGCTGGTAACCCACCAATAGTTGGTGGGCTAACTACAGAAATCCAATCCCCAGTCCAAACTCAAAAGATTAAACCATCTGTTGAAATAGATGCTTATTTACTTGAACCATGTGAACCACTAGATCAAATGATTAAACCCGTTCTTAGCTTCAATAAAGTATTAGAGTATAAGGGTAAGGATGTAACTAAATACAATAAATGTGCGGATAAGCATGACAAGCTAATTAACTTGATTAAAGATGCATTCAATATAGAAGGAAAAATAAAATGACGGCAAAAATTATTGACGCAATGAAGGATAACCCAACTAAACAATATAATAGAATTGAAGTATTGGGGGGTGCAGCAGATGATATTGCTTATGTTAAACTTCCAAGTGGATTTACTAGATATCAATCAGCTAAATTGAGCATTCAAACTGCTAAGGGTGGTTGTGTTTCAATCAGTATCTCAGCCACTATGGAAGACCCAGCAGTACTCCAGTCTGCTAGCTGTCTTTGGACTACCATACTCAATGCTAGTACTAATGCTACAGACATCACTTCTTTTGATGGCCCAATTACTGGTCTTAAAATTACGTTTTCTGGTGGTACAGGCTTAGGTAGGGCTATTATTCTTGGTTTATAATTGTTTTCGGTACTTCATGCATCACCTCCTCTCCTAGGGTGTTGTTTCGGTCACACTCTGGTGCATGAATGTTTTTATCTGATGATTCGCTCAAATATATTGCCGAAATATCATATTTGATACTGCTATACCTATATAGCCTAATCATCAGTTTTTTCTCAGCAACTTCTTTATATCTCGAATGACCGAAACTGGTGCATCACCAGGATCAATCTTTTTCTTCCCCAACTGCTTTGCAACTTTTCTCAGCTTTACTACACTTGTATCAATCTTAGCTTTAGCAAAACCCCAAATAATATTGGACGCTTTTACTCCAGCTAAATCACCATCCATACAAATTATAAGATGGTCAATCGGTAACCCCAGTATCAAATTCATTTTTTGCTTAGAGAAGTTTTGACTACCTAGAATGGCAATAGCAGGTATACCATATTGAATCAAGCGAAGTGCATCCCTGCTACCTTCAACAAGCGCCACACTTCTAATACGTTTAGCTCTTAGCATACGTGCTACAAGATCATAGGGGAATAGCCCCTTATTCTTTACCCACGTTCCCTTTGAAGTAACATACGCTAACTGTCTCTTGTTATCCTCATCCCTTTCAGTAATGGCTTTCAGGCCACCAACTATGTCCCCCTCAACTTCCACAGGAAAAATAACTACATTATCATCAGACCTCCTATCGTAAGCTAAATGAGCTCCAGTCATGTTCACCAGCTTGGGATTAATAGTACGCCACCTACCATTTTCAGATGGATATGGGGTCGATAATCCAACACCAAATTCATCTAGTAACTGCTTGAATGTCAGGGTTTCATTACCAAGTAATGTAGTTCGCATTGAATTAAGATCACGTACTGCTACCCTATCTTTTTTGAAGTCAAGTTCCTTTATAGTCTTTAGCTTCAATTTCTCTGCCAAGACATTCCAGTTCCCTTTTACACCACAACCAAAACACCTAAAAAATCCTAATGGAACTCTTGGGTGATGAATATCAGTGTTTATGCCACAAGAAGGCTGTTTTTCATTATGAAATGGACAACAAATGAATATGGATGTTGCAGTGCTCTTTTTATACCCTGGTATCCTGTCTACTTCGTGATATATTGTATTCTGCGCTTTACACGAGATATCAGCACTAAGTTGCTTTTTTTCCATTTTTACCTCAATGTTAACACCATTATTTTACAGTAATTTTGTAATGCCACATGGTTTACCTTATGAATATAATGCAGTTTAAATAATATAACCCATTAAAGCGCAAACCTCTGGTAAATTAAGGGAAAGTGTACCGTAGAACTACTGGAATTTAAGCCCCTGTAATTAAGGAACATCAGTTCTTTCTAAGGAGGAAGCTATCAAGACTTCAGCCTTCGTAGCAGTCCACAGTAATTTTTGCAAACCCTGTAAAGTAACTTTAACATGAAAGGACTCACATGGAATTTATAAATCACTTTAAAAAATATACCACAAAATGCATAGAAGAAGTAAATGCAAAGACGCTTAACGATAAGGAATTGAAGGATCATAAAAGGCGTAAAATAGAAATACACCCCAGTTCATTTCCCTTATGTGGACTACGTATGTGGTATGAGCAACAAGTTAGACCACTACCTGATGATATGGAACAAGTAGTAATAGATGAGGAATTTGGTGGTGACTATTATTGTAATGTTGGTACTCTATTTCATTCTATTATTCAGAAATGGCTGGGGCGTGGCAAGAAAATTGTTGGCAACTGGAAGTGCCACCATGTAGTAAATGGAATTAAATGTACTGGAAAACGTGGATTCTCGACTAACCCAGAATGCCCCAAATGTGGGACAGAAATGCGTTACTATGAATTGGGTGTGCATTTCGGTAAATACACAGTGGGTCATACAGATGGAGTATTTCTTTTTAAGGGAAAATACTACGTTATTGATTATAAGACCTCCAGTACTGAAAAAATTGTTGAACATGAACGTACAAAAAAGGTTTTCCCATATTTAAGTAACTTAGCTCAGATCAAGAGTTACTGTTTTTACCTAGAGCAACAGTATCCGGGTCTTGAAATAAGTGGTTATATGCTCATTTATATTTCGAGGGATTCACCCACAAAGTATCGTTCAGTTGTAGGAAGTTTAATTAGCAAAGCAGAGAAGGCTAAAATTGGTAAAACATGTGAAACTATTGACAGACATTTCGACATTGTTTTAAACGCTAAAACTCTAAAAGACATACTTCCACTGGTACGTGAAAAGCCCTGTAAGAACAAAGAAGAATACATGAAAACAATGTATAATTATTTTGCTCAATGTCCATTGGCAAGTGTTTGCTTTAGACCTGAAAAACTCAAGTCTACATTAACTAAAGCATACAGTGGCGAATTAAGGGAGGAATAAATGGTCTGGTGGCAAAAGCTGGTATGGCGTAAACTAAGTAGAAAAAATGTTCCTCCATTAGTAGATGATACGCCGTGTAAGGATATTGGAAAAACAATACTAGGTATAATTCCATCCGAGTGGGCACCATTATCTGATTACTGGTTAAAACTTGGTTCCCAATTCAAACTTGCGGGTATTAATTGGAAAACAGAAGAACAATTAATGATGATTTTCTTAGAAATGGATTATCTTAACTTGATTAGTTTACGTGAAGGAAGACCATCAAGTTGTTTTATTATGATTAGGAGGATACATGAACAAGGGTGATTATATAGTTTTTGAAGACACTAAGAAGTTTGCATTACTTCAAATTACTGGTGTTAATGATGATGAGGTATATGGAATACTGGAAAAGAATAGGGCTTATGATCCAGTTAATCATACTGTATCAAAGTCTGACATTGTAGTAAATTTGGGACAACGTCCACCTTCTGGTAATGTATATGGTTGCCTTATTGAGCCCTACTTTCGTAGTGAAACTATTGACTGGGGTGACTTACACTGGCATATTCGTCCAAGCAAAGAGGAACGTCAATCAGTTAAAGCTGAGTTGGCGAAATGCCTTAAAATACTCACTAGACATAAACTGATGTCCTTTCTTCCAATATCTATAGAGGTTCGACTTCCAAAGGGTCGCCATGCAGGTAGTTACAAATGCGTGTATGATGAAGATAAAACGGATGTAATGGTTATCCGTCCCAAGGAAGGCCTTGACTTAAGGCATGTTGTTTTACACGAGTCTGGACACGCAGTATGGAATAGAATTCTTAAATCTGCTAAAGGAAAATCGAAATGGATTCAAGCTTATCATAAACATGTTCAGTTGGCAGAGATTGATAGTAAGATTGTGATACGTTTATTGAAGGATTTAACAGAGAGCCAAGAACGAATTTCTGATTTTCGTGGGCAGCAGGAAGAGGATGACGCAATTGTACTTGATACAATTATTGACTACATAGCAGACTACCATAGCCTTACACTTAAGGACTTGAACACACTAACTGAGGCAGGAGAATCATTAGCCCCCTACTGGCCCAAGCATAAACTGGAAATTTCAGATTTAGTACCAGAGGTAACTGAATACTCAGTTAAAAACGTGGAAGAGTATTTTTGCGAGTGTTTTGCTCTACATTTGGCAGGAAAGAAACTACCAAAGGCTGTAACCCTTCTATTGGATAAAACTTTAACTTCACTACGGGGAAAATAACATATGGATATGCAACAGAATAGGGCAATTTATATTAATGAAACTGTGCATATTAAGGGGCCAAAGGGTACGCAGCAACTTTCCAAGGGTCAAACTTTTGTAGTTGAACGTGATTTGGCAGATCGATTAATTGCTGATAATAAGGGTTTTGATATTACCCCAAAATCTATTTGTATTCATGTTTTAGAAGCATTAAAAGAATGGTCTACTTTTGAACCCCATGTAGAAGCTGTAAATTAATGCATGATAAAATCAATTAGGTATATTTATAAATGAAGGATATCGAAGAAAAAGGCTACCATTGGACACCTGCTGGTGTATACTCCATTGGTCATGGTGGTATTGGTGTCTATATTAAATACCACAAATATAGAAAACAGCCAATTAGGTTGATGCAACAGTCACCTGGAAACATATGGGTATCCTGTCCTGATAGAGATTTAGTATTAGTATTAGACACTCATTACGCTACTTCAGTATACCCTTCTGAGGGTACGTATGATGAGTTTGTAAACCTAAGTCCACTTCATTTGAATTCCGCTAAAGACTTTAACATTGACTATTTCATGGTCAACTATACCCAGTACATGGGAAAAGAAAAGTCTAGCCCACGCTATCGTAGACAGTACCCCCACCAACCAGGTCAGTCACGTATTATCAGTGATTCAGGGGGTTTCCAAATTTTCATGAAACGTTTTGATTATTTGGACCCACAGAAAATTGTTGAGTGGTATAATGAGAACGTTGATATTGGTTTGATCCTCGATATTCCTACTCGTAAAGTTCCTTCGAATATGTACGAGAAGCTGGCTAAAATTCAGGCTAAAAATACTGAAATAATGATGCAGCATAAAGTACCAAGTCTTGAACTCATGAATATCTTTCATGGTACTACAGACGAGGAACGCGCATTATTCAGGGATATTTGCGAACGGGACGACATTAATAGGTTGGCAGTGGGTGGCTCCTACTTCAACAACGTATTGAACAGTATTGACCTATTCTTACAAACGGTTTTAACAGGTAAGAAATATAAGCACTACCACGTTTTGGGTGTTCTTAACATGCTTCAGGTTGTGCTGCTGATGCGTATTGCATCTAAAGGTATTGCACCCCTAATTACTTCTGATAGTAGTACCCATATTCAAGAAGCTGTATCGAAAGGGTATTACCATCAACCTCTTATTGGTGAACCAGTTAGATATTTAAATATTGGTGATAAGTCTAATATTCCTAATCCAAACAATTTACTTCCCTGTGAGTGTGCTGTTTGTAGAGCCATCAAATATGTTGACGTGTTGGGTGTCATCAATAGTAACACAACTGTCTTCTTGTTGATGCAGCACAATCTATTGAGTACTCAGAGCTATATCAAATCAATGACAGACATAGTTAGTCAGTCATCTACTAAGGATTTGAAGTCTCTGTTGAAGCATCAACTGGCAAATAGGAAGGGGTTGGAAGAAACACTAAAGGGATTGGAATTCCTTGACGTTGTTGACCAAGATGGTATTGAAATAGCTAGGAAGAAATTTAGACTTTACTTAGGTAGAGAATTTATTACTCTAACATCATCTAATATCATTACTCAAACTGGTGATATCATTGAAGATCGTTCTACTATGGGGTTAGAACAAACAGAAAAAGAGAACAAAGAACGCTTAGAAAAAGTGTTTAAAGCCTACGAGGCAACTGATTCTCAACATGGTAAAAAGAACGCGGATTCTATCAAAGGTCATAAAATCTCAATTTCTGTTGGTAAATCTGGCCCAGGTAAGAAAAAGAGAGTGAAGAAAATAGTAAAACCGTTAAAACAAGGAACTACTAAATGAACAAATATGGCCTATCAGTGTTGCACCCAGCAATGGTTGAAATAAATACTCTTAAAGAAAGAGTTGCTGCATTAGAATCCCAACTTGGTAGGCCATTTGTAGTAGAACGGGGCCCCTGGAGAGTTAGTGTGGATGGCTATTCGATTGAAAGTGATGATTTTACTCATGATGTTACGCTAAAAGTTGTGGGTGATTTTATTGACTGTAAACAAAGATATGTATATGCTTCTGAAATTGCTAGACACTTAAATAATTACATTAATGAGAGTAAGGAATAGCTATGTTAACCATCAAACAAATTTTGAAAGCAACTCCCAAAGTTGTGCTGAATTTACTGCATGACGTTAAGATTACTTCTATTGAAAGAAAACGTAATACAAAAACTGGTAACCCTATTGTTAGGGCCATTACTTATTCTATGCATGACGCACATGGGAAAGTAAAAGCAAAGCCCGAAAAGTATAAAACAAGTGTTGAGGGACTGATGGGGGCTGGTTCTAAAGTTTCTACCAAATACGTTAAGGTTAGTTGTAGTTGTCCACACTTCTGGAGCGTTTGTGAAGTTGCTTTAAATAAGCAGGGAGCGGCTGACATAAAATATAGCAATGGTGAGTTACCTCATATCAAAAACCCAGCTATGATTCCAAGTGTCTGTAAACATTTATCTGCCCTTCTTACTATGGTTGCTACGCGGGGGTGGTAATGTATGAGTGTAGACTATCGGCACTCTAAAGTAATTCAATCTATAAAAGGCGTTGATGAACACATAAAAGGTAACTACTCTAGCCAGCAACTTATTCAGGTACTTGATGATTTAATCATTAGAACAATAACTCCTATTATAGAGACTACCAATTATGTTGACCAAGTTATATCAAATCTAATAACTTGGTATTCAGAAAATAGCCGAAGAAAAATCAGTATCATACCCAAGGATAAACTCTTGCTGTTGTTCATGATGTACTTAGCAACGGATGACCCAAGGCTAAAACTAAGAGTATTAAAACGATGTAGGCTAGAAAGATCAATTTTCTTTACCATTATTGATAATTGGTTAAGCATAGTAAAAGGGTATCCAGCACTAACAGAAGAACTGACTAAAAAGAAATCTAAATTAATATTCAATCAAATAAAGCAAATTGAATCTAAAGTTGCTTACACAGGCAAAAATGATTTATATTCAGCTATTCCAACAGTTAGTTTTTGGTATAAACAAAGTTTGGATTTCAAGAACCAGATATTGCAAAAATATATGAGGTTAGTAGTTAAAAATAGTCAAGCCTATTATGCATATAGTTCAAATTTAATTGAGCTTGATGATTTAACTCAAAACCTAATCATGGCAGTATCTAAAGCAATAGATAAGTATGACGTATCAAAGGGTGTATTAACTTCCTACATTAAGAACTGGCTTATGAATGCTAAGGGAGCAAGTACTGGGCAAGAATATGGTGTTGCTTATAATATTCCCCAAGTGCAAAGAAAAGCATATTTTACCAAGGATTCCCCCGTATCTAACATTGGGGTATCATTAGAAGATGATGAAGCATTGAACGTAGAAGATACCAGTATGGAGGAAGGCATAGAAAGGCGAGATACAATTAATAGAGTAAGGATACTTGCAAAAGCAGTTGATAAAACTGGAACAGCTAGGATGCTCATGGGGATTCAAGAAGTATTAACATGTGAACAAATAGCTAGACTTAAGTCAGTGTCTATTAAGTAAAACTGTTTAGCTATAAAGCTGTAAAATACTATTACATTCAACTAGGAGAAATTAATGAAGGCAAAATATAAATCTACCAAAACGTTCAGTGATACTAAGGCTCGTACTGGAGGTGATAAAGCTCCCCGTATTGATGAATTAGTTGACTTGTTTACATGGCCTAAAAAGGCGTCCTGGGTACGTGTGCGTTTGGTTGGACCCGTGACTAGCTATGCACATCACTGGATCAACATTACCACCAAAGACGGAAATGAAATTCAAGTACCCAAACAGTGTCTATCATATGATGCAGAGGAGGAAACACGGGATTCCACTAAAAAGTGCCCATATTGTGCTTTTGATAAAGAGCAAGCTAAGTTTCAGTCTTACTACTATACTAATGCTATTATTCGTGACCTGCAAGATGACGAACCCGCCAAGAAACGTATTACGAAAGAGGAAGAAAAAACTGGAATTAAGGATATGGATTCAGAATCTTGGACACCAGTTCGAGTCCTTCGTATTCCTCCAGGTCTTGCGGCAAAGCTTCAATCCCTTAGTGAACTAAATAAGCATGGTCCAAAGGATAACAAGAAGGCTTTCCCGCTGTCTCATGAAAAATATGGCATGGATATCAGCCTTAGATATGATAGTAAAGCGGCTGGTGCTGACAAGTATCAAGTTCAAAAGGAAGAACGTACTGCTTTAACTGACGAAGAGCAAGAATTTCTCATGTATAACATTGAGGACTTGATTAGTCCTGAAGAGCTTAGTGTTGCCAAAGCTGAGTACAAGCAATTGGCAGCTAAAGTTACTGGTGCTCCTAAAGAGGAAGAGTCTGAGGATGAGGACGACGAAGAAGATTATGAGGATGAGGAAGAAGAGGATGAACCTCCCGCTAAATCAAAGAAACCTACTAAGGGTAAGAAAAAGCCAGTAGATGAGGATGAGGATGAGGAAGAGGAAGAAGAGTCAGAGGAAGAAGAAGATGAGGAAGATGAACCTCCAGCTAAATCAAAGAAGCCAGTAAAGAAGCCAGCTAAATCCAAAAAATCTTCTGATGAGGAAGAAGATGATGATGAGTCTGATGACGATGTGGATGAATCTGACGAGGAAGAAGATGATGAACCTCCAACTAAATCAAAGAAGAAAGCCCTAGTCAAACCTACTAAGGGTAAGAAAAAGCCAGTAGATGAGGATGAGGATGAGGATGAGGATGAGGAAGAGGATGAGGATGAGGATGAGGAAGAGGAGTCAGATGAGGAAGATGAGGAAGATGATGAAGACTTTGATTTTGACGATGAGGAAGAAGAGTCAGATGAAGAAGATGAGGAAGATGAACCTCCCGCTAAATCAAAGAAACCAGTAAAGAAGGTTCGTAAATAAGACTTGGTTTGGGGGTATAGTCCCCCAACAGTTATGGAGTTAATATGGTAGCAAGAAAAGTAGATAAACCTCAAACAAAAAAGGGTTTTGACTATGATTATGACCAAGTACTTGACGTAGTTGAAAAGAGATTCAAACTTAGTGCTTCCATGAATGATCGGTTTAAGTATGCTAGGTCATCCGGTCTGTTAGTAATGGATTTAATGCTTGGTGGTGGCCTAATAGTTGGTGGCATGTATACTGTTGCTGGTATGGAGCAAACTGCAAAAAGCACCTTTATCATGAATTTCTTGGCTAAACAGTTGTCAGAAGAAGAACCACCTAAGATTACAGCCTACTTTGATGGGGAGGGAAGTTTTTCTCCGGATTATTTTAGTCAAATGTTGGGTTCAAAAATTCCTGACACTGAAATTTTTGGTGTTAAATCTCAAAAAGGTGGATATGTAGTAAAGCCACGCATTCGTTACTATGCGGAGAATCGTGGTGAACTGGTAATGGACGCCATCAGTGCTATGCTTAGGCGTCTACCAGATAAAGAACTAATAGATGAACAATGGTACTATGTATTTGAGAATACTAAAGAGAATCAAAAACTATTGAAGGATAAATATAGTAAAACTTTATTTTCTAAATACAACAAATTCTATATTCTTACTGAGGATACTGCACCTCAAGCTATTTTCGTGGTTGATAGCTGGCCTGCATTAGTAACAGAACGTTCTGAAGATGAGGATGCAAATGGCCCAGGATTAGGTGCAAGTGCTAGAATGTTTGCTGAGTTTCTACCTAATATTAAGGGTAAACTTAGACGTAAGGGGGCACTTCTATTAGGAGTTAATCAGCTTCGTGAAAAACCAATGGCGTATGGTGACCCACGCTATGAGCCAGGTGGAAATGCATTAAAATTTAACTCTGATATTAGGATTTGGAATACTGCCCGAGCAGTTCCACATGGGAAGGGTCAAATAGAAGAAGAACCTTCAGTTACCCGTGAGGGTGTAGACACTTATAGATATATTCACGCTAAGGCTATGAAGAATAAGCTGTCTACTCCCTATCTGGAAGGTTGGATGCGACTATGGGTATCTGATGCTGATGGTGTTGCTCATGGTTATGATAAGGTATATGACACTTTTATCTACCTTAAAGAAACTGGTCAATGTAGTGGCACTATGAAGAAGTTGACCATTCCTATGCTGGGGATAAAGAAAGTGTTGTCATGGGCCGACTTTAAAGGGTTAATTCTTTTAACTGGAAAACCCTTGCAAGAACTATGCAAAAAACTGGGTTTGGCAAAGAATCCCAAGCTTAGGGATCGTTGTTTTGCTCAAATTACTAAGGGTGAAGGTATTAAGCTTTACTTTGAAACGCTTAAAGGAAGCAGTGAAGATGAGGATGAGGATGAAGAAGATGATTGATTGTACAGATTGCACTTATAAGATTAATTGGACGGGTGAAGGGCACTGTTACATGTTTTATAAACTTCCAGATGTCTGTGGCTGTAATCCTAATAATCCTAGTACTCCTGATTTTGAAGTGAGTAATTTCATGTCAAAGTTGGAACAGTATGTTTCTTCACGGAATTAGCATTGGAGACCTTCACTTAGACAAGCTTAGGAAGTTGTTCCCTGATAATCATTTACAGTTGCAAATTCATGAGCTTAATAAGGCTTGTGAATTTGCAATTAACAAGGGTATTCGTCATGTATTCCTTGAAGGTGATATTTGTGAGTATGCTAGACTGAGTTATGAAGCAATTGACGTATTAATTCGCTTCTTTGATAAGTGGGATACAAAACTCAATTTTTACCTTATATTGGGGAACCATGATTTTGCTGAGGATGGTATTCACAGCTTGCAGCCTTTCCTCACTATGTATCAGTTGAAATGGTTCAAAACCATCCATATTTTTGATGCTGCAACCCAAATGGTTATAGATGGAGTTACAGTAAATTTTCTTCCGTACCCTCATACTAAACCACTACCAAGTAAGTTAGAAGCTGTAAATGTGGGACACTTCGAAGTAAAAGGAAGTTTGAGGGATAATGGTAGAAAAATTAAAGATGGAATAGAAACTAATGCTACATGGATCATGGGTCACCTTCATACACCTCAAGTAGTTGGCTCTGTTCATTACAGTGGTACTCTATATCAACTCAACTTTGGCGAATCCCTACCAAAAGGATTTATAGAGTTTAAATTTAGATATAAAAATGGAAAACTGGAAAAGCAGATTAAGCAAATTCCTAATGACCCACGTTTTAAACTTTTCAATATAGTGGTAGAATCAAAAGCAGACTTACGCAAAGTAACTGAAAACCCACTATATTTATACAAGCTGTTCGTTAAAACCAACATAGTGATACCTGAATCTTTCTTAGCAAAGCATCCAAACATAGTAAACTGGGATGGGTTTAAAACTAAGGAAGAACTTGACATACTGATTGATGAATCCTTCCTTGATTCTAATGAAGAAGGTTTACTAGAATTTTCAGTACATGAAGGATTAACGGAGTATTTACAGTCAAAAAAAGCCTCACAGGTGCAAATTAAAAGAGCATTAGAAATAATGCAAACGGTAAAGGCAAGTGTATGACAATAAGCCAAAAACCAAAAGAACTTAAGTATGCCCCAAATATTTACTGCCACGAAGTACATGTTACGTTACTTCCACATCCAGTGGTATTGGCGCATATTAACAACTGTATTAGCCTGATCAATGCTTTTAGAAAGAGTGTTGTAACTGCTATAAATACATCGAAAACATACCATGAGGATATAATTAAGGAAATTGAGGTTCTAACTGCACTAGACTCAAGTATTCAACTTGGTCTTGGTAGGTATGAATTCTTACTTGGGTTAAAGGATACGCTATCAAGCTATAGAAAGCTGGAAGCTAATGGTAATAACGAAGCAGTGGATAAGATGCTCCTTGAACCATCAAAAAATAGCAAGCAGCGGGTTAGCTTCCTAGCTGAATCACTAGATAATGACGGTAGTATTTGGAGTCTCTTACTTCCGGGTGGATACCCAATAAATATTTTTGCACAGAACGCAGAGCAAAGAGATATATTAAACAAAATAGATTTAAATAAAATATTGGTTGTAGATATTGTTCGTCATCCAATTGCTGACATATCAAAGCCGGGAAAGTTTGGTTTAGAAATTATCTTCCACGTGTTGGATGATAAAACAAAAGTAAAGTCAGTGAAATCAGTATTGAAACAGGGATTAGAAGGAACTTGGATTCCATAAACTGTAAAATAAAAGTACCAATAAAGGGAACTAATGAATACGTCACTTCCATTTCATACCAAATATCGTCCGATTCACTGGGATGATATTGCGGGTCAACAAACGGCAGTTGCTAGACTGCGTGGTATTATTAAAAGTCAAAAGGTGCCCAATGCCATCTTGTTTAGCGGGCCTTCTGGTACTGGAAAAACTACCTTGGCACGTGCATTTGCTATGCACCTCAATTGTGATACCTCCAATGCCTGTGGTAAGTGCGTAAACTGTAAGTCCATTGAGAATCATCCTGACATTAAAGAGCTAAATGTAGCTAATACCCGAGGTATTGATGACGTTCGGAGTTTAATCAATGAAGCTCGTTTTAAACCACAACTAGGTAAATATAGAATTGTGCTCCTGGACGAAATCCAAAATTGGACCCCACAGGCAGCACAATCCATGTTGAAACCGCTTGAGAACCCACCATTAAATACTGTCTACATTCTGTGTACGATGGAAATTGATAAGGTACTACCAGCGCTTGTTGGTCGATGTAATAGACTTGAATTATCAAGAATTGGGAAGTCTGATGTTGTTAAGCGATTAGAAACAATTGCTAAAGCTGAAGGAATCAAATATCTTAAAACCAGCCATTTAGAAGCAATAGCTGAGTCTACAGGTGGGCAGGTAAGAAATGCTATACAAGCTTTAGAAGGCGTATGCCAATATGTTGAGGGGCTAGAAAAGAAACCAACGGCAGAAAAGTTGGATGAACTCATTCAAAAACACGTGGTAAACACCACGGAACTAAATGATGATAAAGTAGCAATTCGGTTGTTGCTTGGCCTGTATTTTGGGAATCCGAAAATTGTTCATGACTCCCTTCTGAATGCCAATGATTACATCCAGCTTGCCAACAAACTGATCTACTTTAACCTTTATTTACTGGATACAATATTTGTAGGAAAGCATCAGAATATCTGGCATACTGCGGCAAACCTAACGTTCAAGAAAGCTGTTGTATCAAAGCTCGATATTATGGAAAACCCTGCGTACATCAAAATTTTGGTTATGTTACAAGATAAACTAACATCACTTAGATCAGAAATGCAAAATTTCTCTGTACAAGAACGTTCTTTAATGTCAGGGCGTTTGGGTATGCTTGCATACGAAGTCAAGAAAATGAGGCCAAAATGAGTGCAATAATAACACGCGAAGAGGACGATAAAGAAAGGGACGCACCGACTGAAATGTTTCAGTTTTGGAGTGGTAATTTAGATATCTCAAAACAGGGTTCAAGTATAACTTTAGGTTGGTATAGTGCTTTAGACCGATATATTGATAGAATTTCAGTCTCCTTTCATGGTGAATTTAAGAACCTCACTCAGGATTGTAAAAATAGTTTGGGTCATAAAATCAAATCCCTTATTGATAAAGAAATAACAAATAATACACTCCACTACATAAATGATAACGTTCCAAGAACTTGAACTCCATGATGTTGTTTTCTACAAACATGCAAAAATAAAATTAGATCACGTAGGGATAACTGTTATACATGGCAGAAATCGTGACGCAAGTAGGGAAAGTGAGTCCAACAATGGTAGTGGTAAATCACTCCTGTGGGACGCTATCCCCCAATTGCGTTACGGAAATACTCCTATAGTTCAATCAAAGTCACAAGCTCGAAAAGATTTATTTGTTGGTAAATCAAAAATTGGACTTAAATTCAATACCAGTGAGTCCAATATCACAGCAACTAAATCATCCAATGGTAAATCCACCACTTATGAGCTATTTCGTGATAACAAACCCCTAAAGGTAAGAACCCAAGATTATGCGAAGCAAAAATTAGAGCAACTGCTTCCCTGGTCGGAAGAAGAATTTTATACTCTAATTTATATCAACAGTAGGCGCCCCTCAATAGTACAAATGGGAACTGCTGCAAATAGGATGGCTTTCTTTACTGGCTTACATAAACTGGATAATTATGATGAGTTGCGTAAAGTTTTTAACGGTCTAATGAAGGAATTGAAAGATGAACGTATCATTTTGTCTGAAATTGAGTCTGAACTTGATTCGTTAGCATCCTTGTTAAATAATGATATTGAGGTAGTAAAATCCGAATACGGCAAACTGTTGCATAGTAATGCAAAGTTGAATAAGCAATATAAATCTCTCAATGGAAAAAGAACTAGATTAAGTGTTGTTAAATCCCATAAACACACGTATCAACAGCTTTGTACTTGGGACAAGTTCAAGTTAGATAGAGTTTATTTGACTAAGTTGCTTAAAGCCCTGCGTACTCATATTCAACAGTTGGAAACAGATAGAAAAAGCGTAATAGAACATGACAAATTTTTGTCTAAAGTAGATGAGTATGAAGAAAGAAGTCGGCAGTTAGTAAAAGAAATTCAGGCGCTAAAACCATTGGTTAAATCCATTAGTAATGTTGATGTCTTTTTAGAAAACCACCAAAGCCAGATAGCAAAGTACAAACACAAACAGAAGATTTTACGTCAGAAAATTGAAGAAGTTGATAATCAACTAAGTGGTATTAAAACTTCTGATGTTGATGCTACAAGTGTCAAGAGAGTATTCAAAACATCCAATGAGAAAGATTTGCGGGCTTTAAAAACTGGTCTTGATAAGTCTATAACTAGGTTAACGGTACAAGTTAGGGGTACAAAAACGTCACTCAATGAATTTAGATCACACTTTGAGTCACATGATGTCGATTGCCCAACATGTTTCACAAGTTTAAGCCAAGCAGATATAAAACGCATAGACCAGAGCATAGATGATAAACTAGAGTCATTAACTTCAAAACTTGGTAAGCAGAAAGCATGGAGTTTATTATTAGAAGAGTATTTAATAAATGTAGACAATAATAAGTTGTTGAAAGAGCTTATTGAGAAACGAAAACAGTTGGGCACAAGCTATGCGTATGTAGAACAAAAGTTGAAACCACTTCTTGGTATAGATGTTAAAAAACTGCAACAGTATTCTAATCTTGTGTCAGAACTTGCTAGGCGTAAACCACCAAAGTTTAATGGTGAAGTGCCTAAATATGGTTTGGCAAAAATAGATAAAATGCTCAGAGATATGAATAAACGAGTTTCAAGCTTGGAACATTTTATCCCCATTGCTGATAAGTTTATTGACATTCCGGAGGATATTGATGCTGAACTATCTAACGTAACCATGAAGCTTAAAACTGTTGAATCCAGAGTTCAATTGGTAGTCAGTAAAATTCCCTCTTTGAAATCAACTATTGACACATATGAATCTAATACCACACGTAAGATCATATTGGAAAAGCGTAAACGCGAAATAGAGAAGAAGGTAAAGGATTTGCCAATATATGAAATGTTGATAGACGCGTATTCCAACAAGGGATTAAAAATGCTCATGATTCGTCGTATCACTGGTATGATTGAGCGCAATATGAATCTATATGCAAAACTGGTGTATAAGGAGAAGTTTAGGTTTAAATTTGTGGTGGATACGAACAAATTTGATATTCTAGCTATAAGGGACTACAATAATAAAAAAGTAACTAGCGACGTTAGGACACTGAGTGGAGCAGAAAGTAGAGCCTTTAACATTCTATTTCCACTAGCAATACTTCCGCTTATTCCAGCATCACGTAGAACTAATATAATGGTGCTGGATGAGCCAACAGCTAATATGGACCCACCAAATGTAGAACATTTTATACACAATTTCATACCCAAACTGAATAAGATTATTCCTCATTTGATTATTGTTACTCCACTTAAAGAACAGTATGTAGGTGCAAGAGTTTTTACTGCTGTTAAAGAACGTGGAGAAACAAAACTTATTGAAGGCTATGTAAAGTAACTGTAAAATAATACATTGATAAAAGGACTACAATGAAGGACATCTTAGGAATATCAAATAACAACATCTTCGGCGTGTATCAAACCATAAAAAATTGTGTAGATAATTTAGATGATAAAGAACAAGCTAAATACAGGGTTCAGTCACTGGGTTTTTCTGAAGCCCCAAAGTCTGGAGCCACTATTATTCTTGTTCCCACAGTTGCTAGGTTCTTGAAACAAATTGATGCTCTAAATGCTTCTAATGCAATTGTACTAGTATTTGATACCCCTGTATTACTAGAATACTTAAAGCCTATCAAACTATTGGATTGTAAGAAAAAGGCCAGCTACTTGTATCAGTTTGTAGAGCTAACAACTGATAAACTGATGACTACAATTAATACCGGATTCACTGGTAAAAGAATGCAAGTAGAATCACAAACTATTGATGTAATTCCAACAATATTAAATTCTGTTCATGGGTCAATTTTAAACCATATACTTACTTTTTTGTATTCCGTCCCAAATACTGATAAGCGATACCAATATCAAAACATTATCTATAGCTGGATTCAGTCACAAGATGATGTAGACCATCTAGAAATAAAACTTAAAACTTTGATGAAGAAAAAGTCTGTTGGCTTTACAAAGTTTATTGAATACATGAAATCCGATATAACTGCTAATACAAGGGCAGCTATTAAAGAAATCTTTGAGTTGAAAGCGAAGAAGAAGCCCATTATGTATAAACGTATTTCAAGTGTGCATCAAGTAAATGAGTTTGACCTTAAGTATTTGCTTAAGGCGATTCGTAAAGCCAATAACTTCATTGACTATGGTGAGGGTCACCCATTAGAGGAAATGTTTAATACTAGGAAGAAAACTGCTTAGTAATAAACCAATATAGTATACAACAATTTTAATTAAGGATAAAAATGGATAGTCTTCAACCATCAGCACATGACATTTGGACAAACAAGTACCAAGTTAAAGATAAGTTGTTCAACATCATTGATAAAACTCCACTGGATGGATTTAAACGTGTTGCAGAGAGACTTGCATCATGTGAAAAAGATAGCAAGAAGTGGGAAAAAGAATTTATTTGGGCAATGGAAAATGGTGCGTATCCAGCAGGTCGTATTCTCAGTAATGCAGGAGCAGAACAATATAAGAGATCAGTTAGCTTGATAAATTGCACCGTAAGCGGAATTATTGATGACGACATGGAATCAATCATGGAGAAGCAGAAAGAAGCTGCTTTGACATTAAAGGCAGGTTGTGGTATAGGCTATAACTGGTCTACACTTCGTCCTAAAGGTGCATTTGTTCATGGCGCTGGTGCATCAACCAGTGGTCCATTATCATTTATGGATATCTATAATGCAATGTGCTTCACTATTTCAAGTGCGGGTGGTAGGCGCGGCGCTCAAATGGGGTGTATGAGTGTGACATCACCAGACGTTATTGACTTCATTAAGGCAAAGCGTGAAGCTGGTAGACTTCGACAATTCAATTTAAGTCTGCTGATTACGGATGAGTTTATTGAGGCAGTACGTAACAATGAAGAGTGGCAGTTTACTTGGGATAATGAGCCATTTGGTGATCCAGTAAAAGCTGCTGATTTATGGGACTTGATAATGAGGTCCACTTACGAATACGCAGAACCAGGTTTTCTATTAATTGACTACATCAATTTTATGAATAATAACTGGTTTTGTGAAGAAATTCTGGCGACCAATCCGTTGACCCATTAATTCAAAAATGCGGATTTAAAATCCTCTCTGATTGACTTGGAAGCGTATTACAACGCGACAGGGCGCAAGCGTAAATGCAGCGTGAGAGACTAAGTGAGAGGACCCAGAGGTCGCTAAGTAATTGGGATGCGATAGTCCAGCGCACAGCGTAAACTGTAATTGAATATACGCAGTGTGAGGGTGGAGAACAACCACTTCCTCCGTATGGAAGCTGTTTGTTGGGATCACTGAATCTAACTAAATTTGTAGACCATCCGTTTACGGATAGGGCTACGTTTAATCTAAAAAAGTACATCAAGGTAATTCATATTTTTACTCGTATGCTTGATAACGTGGTGGAATTTAATGGGCTTCCTTTGAAGCAACAGCGTAATGAAATTACTACAAAACGTAGGCATGGTATGGGCTACCTTGGTTTGGGCTCTGCATTAACTATGCTTAGGATTAAATATGGAAGTGATGAAGCTATTAAGTTCACTGAGTTAGTGACAAGGACATTGGCAATTGAAGGCCTACGCATGGGGGTAGAACTTGCTAAAGAGAAGGGTGAAGCACCAATTTTAACGCGAAAGTTTGCGTATAAAGATATTCCTAATAGCAGGAAGAAAGGAAAGACTCCAGTATTTAGCGGTAGTAAAACTGGACGTCAATTGTGGCTTCAATCTGAGTACTTGGAGAACCTTTTTGATAGTGTTGATGAACCAAAGTTGAAGAAAGACCTTGCTAAGTACGGTTGTAGGTTTACACATCACTCTAGCATTGCGCCAACAGGCTGTTGTTTGTCAAGCACTAGAATTAGAACGGCTGACGGTATTAAATCTTATCAACAAATTATGGATGATAACGGTATTGATTGGAAAGCAATCGAAAAGACTAATAACAAACAATGGATACCATTAAAGCCCTTTAAATTACCCTCAAAAGATTTAATTGAAGATGATTGTGATAAAATTTGGTATAATGGACATGAACCTACGTACCTTATAGAATTTGAAGATGGAACAACCTTTGAATGCACTGGAAATCATAAACTTTTAGTTAAACAAGGTAAATATCTAGTGTGGATTGAGGCTAGTACACTTAATGGTGATGAAGATATAGTAAGCTATTAAGTTTACTAGGTGCTATAGTGACTAGATGACATGGTACTCACTAATTTAATATAGTTGTATACTATATTAGGAGAGTACCATGTCTTTACCTATTGTGTCTATATATAATTGGTGGTCAAAAAGCTACCAATGGTTAAAGGATGAGGCTACACTAAGACAAGTAAGTAGGGAACTAGCTAAATTAACTAACCAGCAACTGGAAACGTTAACATCAGAGATACTGCCTAAAGATGTACCTAGGGCTATTAAAGAACAGGCTATTAAATATATAGTGATATATAAACATATTAGCTATTTCCACAGTTTTATTGCATACTATTTGGATTTAGATAAGCCCAAACATTATATTAAAGGTCAATATGATAAATATTTAAAATTTAGGAAAACTGTGGGTGGTAGAGTAGTAAATACACCAGAGTGCTTTAAGGCCAAATATGGTCCGTATTATGAATACTATATTAATAGGTATAATAACCAGAAGAACCCATACGATATAGAGGCAACAGCTAAAAGACATAATATTTCTGAAAAGCAAGCGATAAATCTCGTAAACAAACATAAAAAGAGTACTGCGGGTACATTGGAAAACTTCATTGCTAGGTACGGGGAAATTGAGGGTACGAAGAGATTTAAAAAATTCTGTTTAAAATCGGCACATACTGAAGATAAATTTAAAAAGAGATATGGGAGCAAATGGAAAGAGAAGTGGGATACCTATTGTGCATCAAAGGATAGCATATCTCTTAGCGCATGTATAAAGAGATATGGAAAAATTGAAGGTACACGCGTACATAGCCAGAGAATTAAGGATAGCTCAGTAACGTTAAAAACTTTTATCAAAAAGTATGGAAAAGTTAGGGGCCCTAAATTATACTCCGACTATATTATAGTAAAAACAAATCATTGGAGCATGGGTCAAGCTACCCATCAATCCATGGATTTTTTTAAACCTATTATTACATATTTAAGGCATATTGGTCTTGAATATTGGGTAGGGCAGGGCAGAAAGAAAGAGTATTTCTTATATTGTGATGAGAGAAATTGTATTAGGTTTTATGACTTTTATATACCTAGGTTAAAACTAATGATTGAGTTTGACGGTGAAACACATCCAAGTCCATTACTAAATGAGAAGGAGCTTAAAAGCTGGAGATGTTTTATAACTGGAATATCTGCACAAGCTAGATTAGCGGAGGATGAACATAAAAGCCAACTAGCCAAAAAACATGGTATGATATTTAGAAGAATTCATGTGGACCAATTCAAACAAAATCCAGAAAAGTGGATTTTAAAAGCAATTAAATTGATTGATAAATTGAGGTTAAATTATGAAAATTAAGAAAGTTGTGCTTATGGGTAATGTAAAACCCACTTGGGATATCGAAGTTAAGGATAAACATTGTTATATACTAGAAAATGGGGTCCTCTCACATAATACGCTTTCTAGTTCTATTGGCAACGGAGCAAGTGGTGGTATTGAACCAACTTTTGCCCATTTCTATACCCGTAACATAATTAGAACTGGTAGGAAAACTAAAGAACCACTGGACGTATATTCATATGAATTCCTACTCTATAAGAGTTTAGTTGATGGTGGTGAAATTGAAGTTGAGCCCAATGTTAAACAGAAGCTTGATTCCAATTCATTAGATGCATTGCCTGACTATTTCGTAGTAGCAGACAATGTTACCCCCAAGCAACACGTAGATATGCAGGCAGCAGCACAACGTTATGTAGATAGTAGCATTTCTAAAACTGTTAACGTTCCCACAAATATTAGTTTTGATGAGTTCAAAGACCTTTATATGTATGGGTATGATAATGGGCTAAAAGGTATGACAACTTTTCGTTACAATCCTGATACTATGAGTAATGTTTTGGTTAGGAAAGAGGATCAGGCTAACACCACTTACATATTTACTCTTGAGGATGGTACACACGTAGAAGCACGTGGTAATGAGGATATTGAGTATGATGGGGCAACTCATAATGCAGAAAACCTATTTGGTGCTATTCGAGAGGGTACTTATGGTAAATTCTAAACTATTGAAACCTGTAAATTATTAATACAAAAGCCATATTTAATTTAAATATGGCTTTTTCACATGGACATGGATATGGCTAAAAAGATTGGTAAGAAGATTGTTAAAGTTGCGGTGAAAAAAGAGGATAGTGTAGTATCAGTTGCATTGAATGAAAATACAAAGCGTCCGGAAATTCTACGTGGAACTACGTATAAACTTAAGACCCCATTAAGTGATAGTGCAATCTATATCACTATCAATGATATTGTGCTTAATGATGGTACTGATAATGAGATTAAACAACCATACGAAATCTTCATCAATTCTAAGGAAATGAAGAGCTTTAGTTTCGTTGTTGCAATTACAAGACTTATAAGTTCTGTATTCCGTAAGGGTGGTGACATTACGTTTATTGTAGAAGAATTAAAATCAGTGTTTGATCCAAATGGTGGCTATCTTGCTAAGGGTGGAAGATATGTTCCTAGTCTAGTGGCTGAAATTGGAATGATTATTGAGAAGCATTTTATTTCCATTGGATTAATCAATAAGGAACTGCATTCAGAAGTTCAGGCTATTGTTGACAAGAAAAAAGCGGAATTTGAAGCAAGTGGAAAATCTGTTACGGACAACGCTAGTGTGTGCCATAAATGCCATGAGAAAGCAGTGGTAATTCAAGAGGGGTGTTCTATGTGTTTGTCCTGTGGTGATTCTCGTTGTCATTAAATTGTGAAAACTCTACAAGTGTATGCTTTTCCTAGGCTTAATGAAGATCATGATCTAAATAATAAAATGGAAGATCCTAGTTATCACTTGTTACTTATTGATAAGTTTAAACAGGGTGCTAGGTATATTCATACGTATAAGGGTTTTGACATTTTCAACGTTGGTCAGCAACTCTTATGTGTTGATGGCAATATAGTTATTTACTATTGCTCTTACTATGTAAGTCATGACATTTTAATTGGTCAAAGAGTTGTATGTCAGTCTGGTGTGTGGCGGAATCCAAAATATAAACAGCTTAGGGGTATTGCAAGTGAAATTTTGTTGAAATACTTATTAAGTATTACTGGGGCTATTGCAACGGATTCTATCAACTCCCAATCCGCGCAAATAATGTGGAGAAATTTGTTGGAAAAAGCCAGCAATAAATATTGGACAGGAATTTCTATTAATTCATCCTTATATGCCAATACACTACGGGTTTACACATTTGATAGTTTCGATAGTTCTGATTTTTACAGATGTGAAGATACAGCAATTGATGTGGACTTTAATTCAAATCCAGTATTACCATGGAGTAAGGAATCACAGGCAAGTGATATTAGATTCTTCATTACAAAAAATAAACCCAAATCTTTAGACTACGCGGAATTCGATAAAATTGAATCTGAACTTAAATCAAAATATTATTTAGAATAAGGATGTTGTATGACAATGTTTGCTCATAGGTATCATGATTTCTCTTACGGTCATAGAGTATTCGGCCATGAGAGTTCTTGTAAACACTTGCATGGTCACAATGGAAGAGTAACATTCCATTGTTCTTCTGACTCATTAGACAATGTTGGTAGAGTAATAGATTTTTCTGTGATTAAGTCAACGTTATGTGCGTGGCTTGAATCAAACTGGGACCATAAGTTTTTAGTATTTAAGGATGACCCATTTGCACCCATTATTCAGAATTTAGACCCAAATGGTGTAGTTGTAGTTGATTTTAATCCAACGGCTGAGAACATGGCCCAGTATCTGGTGGATATAGTTGGTCCCTTGGTTTTGAAAAATAGTGGCGTAGAATTAGTACGCGTTGATTTCATGGAGACTATAAAATGTGGCTCCACTTACGTAAAGAGTTCTAAATGAGGATTCATACCAAGTTTGTAGCGTATAATATTAAGGATACTTTTATTGCCTTGTCTCTTCACGCAACAGAAGAAAGAAAAAGTGGAGTATTTCAAACCATGAGTTACGGCACCCGCCTAGAGGTAGTTATAGGTGATAAAAAGTCTATTCTTGCTGAATTTGATGAAACTGAGTCCAGACTGTCTAAAAGAGTCTATAATCAGTTGAAAGAAATTGTGGGTGAAGCTGTTACTAATGGTTATTTATCTATTGAGTTTGACCTACATAAGCTCAGTGCATGACATGGACACGTGAGGTAATTAATGAAAGTAAAATACTATTTTAAAGAGGAGGATGAGTTTCCCCATGTTATTGATATTATTCGGGGCATCTGTATTCTATGTAGCATATGTGGTAAAACCCTAGACTCTATTAAACTTACAGCAAAAGGGATGGTAGCTGAATTACACCAGGATGAGGATGGTAATTCAATATTAGATTTGTACGATGATATAGAAGCAATGTAATGCAATTAACTCTACATAAATTGTACAGGGCAACGGTAAGAAGTAGGCAAGACTGATCATTAAAACCGAGTGTAGAACAGTTAGATAATAAGTCATTTGTTTTTAGCTGCGATGGTTATTTTGACTCTGGTGAGTCAAGTCTATACGATGTTGGTGAATGTAGAATGACATTTTATACCCTTAAACTAAGTGATATTTCAACATCAGGAGTAAAACATTGATGTTGAAATATAATTTTTAATTTTTAAAGGATATATTATGAGTATTGTAAAAGTTTTATACCTACCTAATTATAATAAAGAATGGGGACCCGTTAGATATAATCATATTGGAGACAGTGGTTTCGACCTACGGGCAGCTCTTGAAAATGACGTTATTTTGCGTCCAAGTGAACGTAAACTCATAGTTACGGGAATAAAGGTATGTTTACCAGAAAATACTGAATTACAAGTTAGATCACGAAGTGGTATGGCGTTAAAAATGG
>JAEHJW020000106.1_pt1 | contig 39486 bp, 54 predicted proteins | sample 9271431 | NCBI WGS metagenome assembly JAEHJW02 | reverse complement strand
TGTTTCACTCCTACTGCTTACTTTTTACTTATTTTCACCTACCAATAAAAAAGGCCTGCACCTCTGCAAGCCTTATTCTATATGGTGGGTCGTGCGGGGATCGAACCTGCGACAAACGGATTAAGAGACCTGACGAAAGTTAAAAAGATCGCTTAGAATCAGTTGGTTATATTCCATGCATTGTGTGTAAAGACGCCACAAGAATCATCGATGCAAGGCAGCCGCTGCACAATTTTCCCCACACCGTTTATCAGGGGGTCGCTTGGCTTTGCGGAACAGAAATCACGGCGTTTTGACGGATGGCGTCGATGTTGAGCTGGTCGCACCGCTCGACAAGTTTTCCAACCCTCGATTGAAGGTCTGCAAAGAGTCCATCCACGCTTTCTGGAAGTACCCGGGCTGCTCCACCGCTATCGGAGGTGGGCTGGGGATTTTCGGACACTGAACAGGCTGAGGGGAAACGGACGCGCACGCGGCCAAGCTGATCGTGCAAAGTATTGATGCTGCGCTGGTCTTGGTCATGCTGTGCTCCTGCTTTGGTCAATGAATCTGCGTATTGTTTGAGCGCGTCCTGGTTGCGCTGCTCCTGCGCCTGGATCGCCTGGTTCCTGATCTGGTCGTCCTGCAGGCTCTGGACGTGCCGGCCGTAGTGATATGCCTCGAACAGTATCGCTGCGACCGCGACGAGAGACAGAGCCCATGCGATCAGCTTGAATTGAATGCTCATGTTTTCTCCGATGCGTTTTTTGCGGCAATCGCCGCTCCTATTCCAGCGAGTCCCAATCCGAACGCTTGAAAATCGGGAGATCCTGCCAGCACGAATTTATAGATCATCGCGACGCCACCGGAGGTCAGCAGCATGCGCACCACGCACCAGGTCAGATTGTCGCGTTCGGTGAACCAGTCCCGGATGATCTTCATGCGAACACCGACTCGGCAGATTCGTAAAGCGCCAGTCGATCTGCCTGACCATTGAGGCCGCCATTGATTGCGCGCGTGATAGCTGCGAAATCTCCATGGTCGGCTAGTTCATTGCATTTGTGAGTTGCCCAGTACCAGCCGGCAGACAGCGCGGCATATTCCTTGAGCAGAAGTAACTCCGGCTTGACCAGGAGATTTACCCCAAGTCCATCCCCGCATGCTCGGTAGTTATCTTTGCCGGTGATCTGGATCAACCCCCTGCCGCGATACATCCAGCCGTCCCCGCTCGCCTCGTCGCCGTTGCCCATGCGATTTGCATAGACGCGATTGGCAATCGCTTGGGGTTTCCTCGCATATCGCTGCGCCTCGGATGGCGTGAAATGTTCTTCAAACGTGTCCAGTAGGGCTTTGGCGGAATAATCCAGATCTTCCTCGAGCTGAGTGAAGCGCGCGGACTCGTGCGACACCTGGGCGATGAATGCGGCCATGCGGTGAGGCGTGTTGATCGCAAAGCGCGTCATCGCCGAGCTGAGAGAAGGAAGCCAATCCTCGGCTCTTGCCGGGGTGCATTTTGAGGCCTGCGCGAGCTGTTCGGAATTCATCCTGGCACCTTTTCATCGGGGGTGAAGACAAAGCCTTTCTTTCTTGGCCACGCCTGAAAAATCCACTCAGGAAATGACATGGCGTGGATCCCATGATCTTTGTGCCGATGAAACTTTTCATGGATGACGAGCATGTTTGCCATGCTGTCCACAAATTGTTCGGGGTGGTCTGGGTCGAATTTTTCCCAGTCAAAGCCGCGCAGCTGGGCCAATTTGCAGATCACCCACATGAGCGACTGGTGCGCAGGGAATGTCTGCCCGGTCGGCTGATCGGTCACGGGGTCCAGAATCGGGAGATCCATCACCTCACGCAGAGCGACCTTTTTCACCATCTGCCAATCGACTGCATCAGAAAAAGCCCACTCGATGAACATGTGGTGATATTCGGTCTTTTCCGTATGACCACTGATCGCGCAGGGAATCTGAGCAGCATGACCCGCCTTCTTGGTTTCGCGGAACGTTTCGGATTCGGTTCTTGGTTCGTGGTCTGGGTAAAAAACATCCTCGGCCAATCTGTCGGCCTTTTCGTGCTCGTGCAAAATATCCATCATTCTCCTATCATTTTCATGAGCGAAACAATCATTGCCGGAAATCTGTGCTCTGTTGCAAAATAGATCACCAGAAACACGATCAGCGAAGGCTTCCAGAACGGCTCTACAATGTCCTTGAGCACGAACCGCACTGCCATTGCCAGTCGGCACAGAAACCGCGTTCCAGCTTCAAGTTCCGAGGTTAATTTGACAAGACCCGCCGTGTTTTCAGCGATGCGCTTGGTCGCTTCGGTGTTCTGTCGCAAGTCCTCTTCGAGGATCGAAAATCTTTCATCCCCCCGATCCAATCGATTCGTGATTTCAATAATTGCGTGGTCTGCTGATCTTCTTGTATTCACTTGATCTTCTGTCAATTTCAACCTCGATGAATAAAAAAAGCCCGCACTAAGCGGGCTGCAATTTCAGACCATACGGCTTTTATCCGACCGACATAAACGGCGTGATGCTGCATACGTGCATGCCTACGACCGATGCTGGATCGTAGTGGATGCCATGATACCAAGGCTGAAGTTTCCAGCCGAATCGGATGCGCAGGCATTTGTTGATGCCCGGCCACTTCCAGACGATGAACAGATCGAAAACCTTGTGGAATGCATTCTCTGCCGTTCCGTAAAAGTAACCCGGCACGAAAGGCTGGTTATTCACGTTTATGTTGCCTTTCGGCGCATCCAGCACAGGCATGCCGGCGCCTGATACCAGCGGCGCGAACTTGAACGGATCAGTGGCGCGGTAAGCAGGATTGCGCCAGAGCCATTTGCAAGATGTCTTATACCAGTCCCAATACGTTACAGGATGCCCCACAATGCCAGGATCGCCGGGGAGCAGCTGGTCGGGTGTTTCCATCCACCGAAAGATGCTCGGCAGCAGACCTGTCTTTTGATCGGCGAACAGGACTGCGATCGGCGTGATCAGCATAGCCGCAATCGTGGTGATGATTGCGTATACAGAGATTAAGAGCCAGCGCAGGAACACGATCACGTCCCTGCAGGGTAGCTCGTTGGTTTTGCCGGGAGCGCTGTCGGTATCGTCGCTGGCTGTGGAGCAGAAAGCTGTGCTCTCAAGTCGCTCTGATAAGTGAACCAGGCTTGTGCCGTGGCGTCCGTGGAGGACAGTTTTCCAAGTGCGATTGCAGTCACAATCCGCATCATCGTTGTGTCGATGGCGTTGAGCGCTGCCAAGCATTGTCCTTGGTATGCCACCCATTGCTGAGCAAGAGTAGGAGCAGGTGGCCATACCGAAGCAACTGTCCATACCCCATTGACAACGGTGCATTTTCCTTGGTTTGATATAGCATCGAGCCATTCAGAGTCCGTTATATCGAGTAAAGCAGTACCAGATGGCAATGTCGATGGAGGTGGGGAATCCGCAGAGTCGTAAAATGCCTGTATTGATCCGGTAGTCGTGCTGTAAAGTGCTATTTTTTGTCCCATGATTCCTCCTTAATTACCTAATGCGATCCAAGTGAATGTTGCACCTGCGCGTGTGGCGGCAGCCGAATACGTACCCGCTGCAAAGGAACTAGTCGAAGCAGATGTGATAGAAACCATATAACCTGCTCCAGATGCGTCGATTCCGGGAATAGGTCCTTTGAATATTGCATTAGGGAAGGCTATGGGAAATGTCACTGTCACGTCTCCCGATGCTGAGCCTGTAGCCTGCCCCCACTGAATAATCAATCCGCTGGGTAATATTTGATACCCGTTTCCTGCCAAATTTTGGGTAAACTGACCCAAAGCGACTGCCTCGTTTGCCGCAAGCGCATTTGCAACGGATATTGCCCCCGCACTTTGTGCCATCAGACGCCATGCAGCCGCAGCTGAAGAATAAGTCAAGGCATAATCGCCGCCCGCGATGATCTGGCCTGCGCCAAGTGCCACGCCTTGCGCAGTGATAGCTACCGCTCCCAACCCGTTCAGATTCAGCGTACTCGCGCCGGTGTTGGTGTTCAGCGCCCTGAATTTAACGGTCATTCCGTCCGTCAATGCTGTGACTGGCGGAGAAAGATTGACAGCATAAGCGTTTGCCGTACCGACATCAGCAGCGTAACTCGCGCTCCCGTTCTGCAGCATGTTCAGAAGGTTGCCCGTTACTGGCGCATTTGAGAATGCCGCGATATTCGAAGCGGTGACTGTAGCCTGCCCGTTAGCAACAGTAACGACGGCCAGTCCAATATAGCCAGCATCGACAACGGGCGTCGTCTGTGTTCCGGTTATCGCCGCTGCCCCTGCTTTTACCTGGACAACGCAGAGTCCTTGCCGTTCTGTGGGCTGCGCCGTACCGCTGTTGTTTTGACCCGAAAGCGGCTGCGAAGGGTTCGCACTGTTGAAGTAAGGCAACACAACATTCGTCGTGTCCTGGTCTTGATAAGCGGCCTCGATCAGATAGTTGATGCTGTATCCTGCGGTGGAAGGCGCGGGCGTGTTGAGCGTCTGCGCCGTCATCAGCAATCCCTGCTTCAGAATCGTATCATTCGTGTCGGCAGGCAATACACCATAGGCCGATGAATCCACTGGTTCCGCAGAGTAGATTTGTCCGATACCGACGGTGACAGCCAAAGATGCGGGCGATGTCGGCGCCACATTCAGCCCGTATGCCCACGTCTGCAGGCCCAGCATTGCTTCGGAAAGCTTTGACAGCCCGATCATGGCGGCGCGTTGCGCAAAAAGAAAGTCGGTGCTTCTGCCTTGCTCCTGAGTGTAAACGATTGAACGATCCACAAGATTCTCCGTTGTTAAGGTGTTATAGGGCTGTTTGCAATTCGCATCCAGACAATGGTGCCGACTGGCTTCGTGGTTTCAACAGCGGCAATGATGGATGCATCGGTGATTGAAGTAGGAGAGCTATCCGACCATGCCCCCCACGAGTCCCAGCTGAATGTATATGCGTCGAATTCCCCAAGGTCAATCAGTCCTCCTGCAGGACGGTACACGGTGATCATGCATTGATACGCCAGCGGATCTCCCCATCCTCCTCCCGCTGGAACTTCAGTATCAAAATAAAACCCCCCGTCCCACCCCCCAGAATCCGCCGTTTTTTGTGGCTCAAAGATAGTCGGCGCGCGTCCCGTGATCAGCGTCAGCACTGCGGCCATGTTTGCCCGCGTCGGGCCTTTGACAAACAGATTCGCGAGAATTCGGCTCTTAAATGCCCCGTCTGTTTCGTTGGTCAGCCGCGGCAGCGCACCGTTGAAAAAGTCCTGGCTGATGACATCCAGCCACATATCGGTAGCTGTCTTGATGCGCTGCTGCAGCGCCGCGTAGGTGATCTGCGCGTAAGCATTTGACAGCGCCCAGGATGGCCCCTGAATCAATGCATCTGCAACAGGAGTTTCATCCTGAAACCAGGATGCGGGAAGCAGGGATTTGATGCGGCTGAAAACGTCCGCTTGGTCTCCGGTAGCCATTAGTTCACCGTAATCGTGCCAGCTGTAGCTGCCTGCTGAGCCGAGATGGTCAAGTCAGCCGTGCCACCATTCAGCGTCAGCGCCGTGACTTCCTGAACCCCCGCAGCCCCGTATGCCACCGCATAGAGCTCCGACCAGTAAACCGAAACACCAAGCCCGAGACCCAAAATGTAGTTCTGGATTGCTGTTTGAATGTTCGCAGCAGCCTGCGCATGGGTGTATCCGCTCGCCGCTGTTGCAGTCATCGTGACATTGGCCGTTACAGCGGTTGCAGCAAAAACCCCGAACGTCACTGAAAGCGGACAGATGGCATTGATTGCGCTCGATACGGATGTTTGCAGTGCAGGCGTGCTGGGATTGATTACCACATAAAAATACCCGTTTTGCGTGGTTCCGTTGTAGGCCTGGTTCTGGGTGAGCGAGTACTGAATACCCTGCTGCAGCCCTGCGATTGCACTGGCAACCGATGAGGCAATCCCGGCGCGCAACCCGGACAGATAGAGCGAGAATCTGGACTTTAGGGCTGAGTCAGTTTCCGCGTTGACACCGTTGCTGTAGGTCGATGCGTTGGTCACAGTCTGGACGCCCTGAATCGGCGTCATCAGATCGGTCAATGTATTCGCCGCGATGTTGCCCTGTGTTCCCGCATTGACCGCCTGCACGGTAGCCGTGATGCTTCCTGTCCCTATTGGGATGATGTATGCGTTCTGCGAGGGATTCCACGCGGCTTGCGTGGTGTCTGCGATCACCGTGAATGCCTGAGTGCCGTCTGAGGTCTGAATCTGCGTCCCGGCGGGGATAGTCGCCTGCTGCGTTGTGGTTGTCCTTGAAAATGTCACTGCGCCACTACTTGCAACCGCCGCAAGACGCGTCAGGCCGAAATCAGCGACGAATGTGTCGACATCGTTGTTGCTTGCCGTGGACAGCCTCGATGCGGTCAAAAGCTGCATGACAAGACCCTGCATCCACATGGCAACGTCTCGGCATGCTTCCAGAAACGCGCGCAGAACCGTCCCAACGATCAGATTGATCGTCTTGGAAGCGCTGGCCTGAACTGCTGCGGCCATCTTCTGCAAAAGCGTGGTCGAATCTAGCGTATTTAGCGGCATATCACTTGGTCACGTTAAAAGTTAGGGTCTGCAACTGCCCGTTGGGCGCGTAGTAATAGCTGATAGATACAGCCAGATAGCCGGTGGGCGAAGCCTTGAAACTGAATTGCGGCGGTGGGTTTTGCTGCACATCCGTATCACTCACCACGATCTGCCGGATGGATGCCTGAATGCGTGTGTAGTCCTGCGTGGTCAACGCATCGCCGACATGCTTGCCGATTCCTGCGCCATAGGCGGGATGAAAAACATACTCCGGCGCAGCCGTCATCAGCCCCCGCAAAATGCGCTGATTCGTTTCAGTCACGCCGTCTATGGTCAGCAGGTCGCCGGTAGCGTCCAGCGTCAGGTCGCTTCCCCAATAGTGGTATAGGTCGGTCATTACATGCTCGCGCTCGGTGTGCCGGTGTTCCCACCCTGCGGATCAGCGTGATAGTGACCGTTGTACTGCGTCCTCATTCCGGCCACCGTTCTGGCATTCGTGCCGCTGTTGTCGGTGATGTCGCCAGAAACCTTCAGCGTCCCGTTGATTTGGGTATTTGCAGCAATCGTAAATCCGCTTGCGCAAGTTATCGTTCCAGTCCCGTCAGCATTCAGCACCGCCGTCGATCCAGCTTTGTCGGCAGCGGTCAGCTTCCCGTCATTCGTCAGCTTGATATATGAGCCGGAACTATGGACCGCCCAGATTTCCCCGGAAGGAACAGCAGGAGGCAACACGCCGTCATTGAAGAACCGCGCACCGCACAGCGCCGCCTGCCGTTGGCCGTCAATGAAGTCGATGCGCACCATGTCGCCGATGTTCGGGCCGACGACCAGGCCGCAGTTGGGACCGACGCCCTGCGCGCCCAGCGGTACCCAGCCGGTAATCGCGCCACCGGGCTGCAGCTTCACGCGCACCGCGTAGAGATTCGGGTTGTAATCAACCACATCCCCGATGCCCGTGAAGGCCCAATTCGCCAGCACCTGGGCGACGATCTGCTTAATGCGCTCAATCAAGGGATGCCTCGGTTCCTGTTGGGTGATTCTTGGCTGTCACCATCATCGTGTAGGTGTCAGGGCTGATCCTGCGCTCGACAGCAGATGGGTAGAAGGTCTGATCGAATACCGTTCCGGTGCCTTGAATCTCGATTGGCACCCATGGATACAGCAGATCATCCCCCGGCAATTCGGCTTCCATGTTCAATTCATGCCGAGCGATTTCCTGCGCCAGCTGGGTCGCTTTGTCCATCGCCTGTTGCGGTGACAGGTTGTGGAAGGTGTAAACGTAGTTTTGTGCATCTGCTGCGCTCGTTGGCAGGATTGGTGACATCCCACGCACGGCCTTGGCTTGTCCGCCGCTTGACCTGACCTTGACCGATGAAGCCTTCCCGGTCTTGGTGTTGTGGTACAGCACCGTCACGATCACATCGCGCGCCAAAGTTAGATCATGTGAAAAGTCCAGCCTCATGGCGTTGCATTGATGCGAGGCGTTTTCCTGATCGGCAGGCGTGAATTGGATCAGGTAATTGCTGTTGTCCGAATTGCCAAACTGCCCGAAGTAGAGCGTATCGCCCAGCACATAGACATCGAAGCCTTCCTTGCGCGCCAGATACACCAGGAGCGCCCATTCGGTATGCTCATGTGCCACATGCACATAGTCTTGACTGTAGAAAGTGCCGATCTTCGTGTTCGTGGTCTGGATCTGCGCATTCAACCCTGCGGCCGCCGCGAACTGCTGCGCCACCTGCGATGAGGTCTGATTCTGGAATTGGCCGTCCGTTTTCTTGTCGATCAGGATGGCCGACAGATCCCGGCCGCCCACGTGAATGCGATTCTGCCCGGCTTCCAGTTGCACCTCGTCGACCCTGATCTTGCACAGGCGCGTCAATGAGTCTGACGAGAAATTCTGCACATCAGACGGGAACCCAGAGTACACGTCCAGGATGATCACGCCCTGGCTGAACCACCAGCCCCACTGCCCTATGTCGTTGCCCGGCCTTGACGGTATAACCGCCGAAAACGTGCCAGCCTGATGCACTCCGGAATGCATCACCTCGATGCTTTCGAAGTCGATCTGCTGATCACCCAGCATCAGGAGCGTGCGCGGACGCCTTGCCAGCGATGCGGCAGGATTGTTTACATAGCCCGGCATATCACGCCTGCAGAGGTGGGATTTGCAGCGTCTGGATGCCGCTGATCTGTGGATCTTTCAGGTTATTGGCCTGCGCGATAGTCTGCCATTGCGTCGCGTCGCCGTAATACTGCGCCGCCAGCTTCTGCAGGCTTCCGCCGCCAACCGTCACCGTCCTGCTAGTGGGCGCCATGTTCCCGGCTATCGTGAGATTTCCAGATAATCGCGTCATCAGGTTTTTGTACTCATACAACGGAGGGAGTTGGACCGCCGCATTGAATTGCGTAGCATAGCTTCCGAGCTGCTTTGCGATAGGATTGCCCGGCAGCATCCCCCCCACCGTTGCCACGTTGTTGACAGCGGCCTCGGATGCCGCAATCAGCTTCTGCGCCTGGGCCTGCGCACTGGCAATCGAGGCCAAGGGAGCCGTCACGATATCAACCGTATTGTTGACTGCTTGAACTGCACACGTTAAAGGTGCAGCCGAAGAGCTAACTGCATTCGCCAGTCCCCTTGCAATCTTGTCCAGCGATCCCATCGCAGCCGAAACCGAAGTCATCATCGAGCTCGTGAGACTGGACAGCGTGGAATCCCCTATGCATCCCGTCACCGCGTTCGCGCGCGACATATCCGCGTTCATCTGCGCATGCAGGCTGATCTGCGGAGGCGTATAAACGAAGGCGGTATTGTCCTGCGCGACCTCGAAGGCGATCCGGTACGGAATATAGAGGCCGCCACGCGTGAAGTCTGCAGAAAACCCGCGAACCACGCCGGTATAGCTGAACGCTCCCCATGACAGCGTGCAGGCCTCGCCTGTTCTACGCAAGGTATCGCAGTAACGCGCGCGATCGACCGCCGACAGCGAGGTAAAGATGCCCTCCCAGCAGATTGGCTCATCGGCCGCCCCCATTGCGTCCAGGATGCGCTTGCCGCCCATCATCTGGTGCAGCGACAGCAACTGCTCGCCACCAAAGCGGATGCGCTGCGGCAACTCTATGTCCAGAAACTCGATCTGCGAGGACTGCCCTGCAAGGATCAACCTGATCATTGGCGCGCCCATCAGTAGCTCATGCCTGGCGTGGCGGGCATCGGACGGCTCATGCCCGGATTAAGTCCGCTCGTGCCGTTCTGGTTCGGCCCTCCGAGAAGCTGCGTGCCGACCTTCTTGCCATCGAGCAGTACGTTGATCACGGTAGGTTTGTTGTTGTCAGTATTTCGGGTCGGATCATTCATTCTCAAGGCGTATTGCGCATCCTTGTTGCCGAATAATCCCAGCACCGATGCAACACTCATCCCGATGACGTCCTCAACCTTCGTTCCCTTGACTGCATGCTCGTAAAGCAGGGTTCCTGCGCCATATCCTACGGCACCCGCCACACCCACGCCTGCAGCTCCTTTTACAGCCATGCCCAGGGCCGTGATGCCTTTTGCCAAAAGCGGCATGGAAGATGCCAGCGCGCCGCCTGTGCCAAAGACAGACATAGCCAAGCTCAAACCTTTGAAAGCAGAGGTCAAGAGCATCACCGTGCCACCGAACGCCATTGCAACGCCCAGCCCGACAAAGCCAATCGTCAGCGTTTTCACAAGCGTAGGGTGTTTTTCAAGGATAGTGAAAAACTTGGTCATATCCTTCACCATCGGCGTGAGATAAGGAAGCACCACGCGCCCCATGGTCAATCCCAAGTCATTCAAAGCTGACTTGAATTTCTCAATGGCCATCATCGGGCTGTCCTTGTTGTCCGAGATGGTGCGATTGATCCCGTGCGCCTGGTCATACGCCGCCAGAGAACGCTCGATCACCGGCATCTGATACATGATCTTGTTGATCACCTTGGAGCCGTTCGTACCGAACAGGACCGCATTTTCACGCTCCCTGTCGGTCTGGGACACGATGCCATGCTTGGCATAGATGTCCATCATTTTTTTGGCGTAGGCAGTTATGTCTGTCGCCTCAAGATCAGCCAGCGCATGCGTCTGCTCGATGCCCGTGCTGTCGGCAATTCCAAGTCTGACCATTTCCTTCTTCAAGCGCTTGGGAAGCAGCGCCATCATGCCGTTCATGCGGGTGTAAGCCGTCCTTAACCCAACTGCCGCCGTAGAACCTCCGAACTCGCCGATGATCGGCTCCATACCGCCGAATATGGCTCTGATGCCGAGCTGGTTGGTCGCTGAGCCACCATAGGCCACGAACTGCTTCAACTGCCGTTCGTCAACCATCTTGCCAGAGGACTGGACCGCCTTGAAAATGCCGTTGGCAATCTCCGTTGCGCGCGCCGAACTGTTCAGGCCGCCCATGATCTCAACCGTTTTATTGAGATTGCGCATGGATTCTTTCGCGATAGACTGATGATCTCCCGTCAAAAGACCGCTTGCGACTTGATACTTTGCGAGCACAGGCATCATTACCTTGGCGGCAGACAATGCTTCTGGCGCAGCCATGCCACTTTCACGAAAAGAGCCTTGCGCCTCGACAAACAGCTTCATGCGCTGTTGTATCGATGTGCCCATGATCTTGGTTGCTTCGGCAAACTTCTGGGCCTCCGCAATCTGCGCATCGCCCAGCCCCATCTGCTTGAGCTTGGACGCCTCGCGCTCCCACTCAATGGCCTGTCCTATCGGCCCGCGCAACGACATCAGCATCCCCACGCCAGCGCCAGCCATCGCGCCGCCGACCAGCGCCATCCTTTTGATGGACGCGAGCTTTGATTCCATCACGGCCAATCCTTCGGTGCTGGTCTTGATGTGCTTGTTCAGGCCAATAAATTGGGTGGAAAGCGCAGTCAGGCCAGAACTCACGTTGTTTACAAGCGAAAGCTTTACTGCTACTTTGTATGCATCAAAGCTCATCTTGTTTTCCTATTGCCATGAATTCACTCATTTTCAGGCTGCATGAATGGGCCGCTGACCACTTCTCATTCATCCAATACCCGCGCCTTACCCGAGTCGAACCGCCCAAGCCGTTTTTCAAGCATCAAATGCCGTGGTACACCCGCGTGCAGCTGATATTTTTCAGTCTCGCCGCCCTGTTTGCCGGCCTGATCCTGCTGGTCATCACCGGATTGATACTCTGGGTGCTGATTTCGTCATTCTTCAGCTAGATCGACAATCACTTTTCCGGCTGATCCGTACTCCATCGCGCCGAGGATGGCTTCGCCGAACAGCTTGTGCAGCTTCTTTTCCACTTTGACTGCTGCCGGGCCAATGAATGGCCTGGGTGGTATGGTTGCAGTCCCAAATTCCTGATACGCCGCGATTTCCAGCTTCGAGCCGATCACCGCTTCATCACCTTGCACCTCATGCTCGATGCTGTCTCTGAGCGTGCCATCTCTCAACAAAGGCTCGTTTGCCGGATAGCCTTTCTGCTCCCGATCTGCCTGCGTCGATTCGGCCAGTTGCGCCCACTCCGGGAAGGGTTCGACTTCAGGCTGATACGATCCGATCTGCGCTTTTGCGTCCTTTTCTACCGCGCGCGCCACGGCTTCCAGCGCCTTGTGCTCTGAAACTTTGACGGCGATGGCCGCTTTCGCCAGGTGTTCTGCAAATTCCGCGAAGCTCTGGAATTCCCGAACACTCATTTGTCATTCTCCGCGAACCGCATCAGGTGCCAGTCGAACTTGTTGCCTTCCATCTCGCTGAACACGATGGAAAATGCAGCCCTTCGCACATCATCCAGACTGAAGGCCACATCGAAAGGAACGCCGTTCTTCACCAGCCAGAGGCATTCCCGAATCGCTGCGGCCTGCGCTAGTTTTTTATTTCGGCTTTCTTGGCCTCAATGTCTTGCTCGCCGAAATGCTCCATCACGGCATTCATCACGGCTTCCACCCCCGCATCGTCCAGCTTCTGGATCAGGGCATCGATCTCGCGCTGCGTGTTCGGCATGTTCACAGGGGAACCGTCGATGGATGTCACATAGATCAGCGGCATGACCATTGCCATGTAGCCTTTGTTGCTCGACCTGTCCCCCACTGCGGCGACCAGGTTGAATTGCGCAAGAACTGGAGGATTTCTCAGGGTGATCACCCGACCATTGGCATCGGTCGTGCTGAAGTCCTGATTGGCCTTTTTGATCAGCGTTTCACTTGGAGAGGCGTTTTCTACCACTTGAATTTTTGGCATTATTGAATCTTCACGAAGTTCGCATAGAAGAAGCCCATGCGCTGGCTTACCGCTGTTTCACCCTTCCAGTTGCCGAAGTCCTCGATGTGCAGCACCACGCCTTGCAGCTGGTATTCGCTGATCGATCCGTCTCCGTTGGAGATGGTGACTGTGATCACACCCTGAAGCTGTGCTGAACCAGCGTAGAAATTCGCCTCGAATGCCGCCTGGAAGTCCTCGAGCGTACTGTCCACGCGCTTGAGGTTTATCGTTCCTGAGCCACCTTGTGGAATGACGTTGTGGACTGGCTTTCCATTGATCAGGTTGAAGCTGTCGATATGGTTGGCAGGCTTGTATTCCACGTCCGTGATTTCAGGAATGGTCAAGACACCACCATTGGGCAGGTTGATGTCCAGGCGTATGTCGCGCCCGTATGATTCGGCGAAATTAGGCATTTGAGCGTCCTTTTAGGGAATTACTTGGTGGAGATCGAGACGGTCTGGCCGCCCTCGAGGTTTGCGATGAAGTAGCGCACGATCGACAGGTAGATCACCTGGATGTCTGCTTGCATATAGCCCAGCGCCACGCGCGACGAGGGATTGTTCGTCGAGTCCAGCGTCACCTTGTAGCCGGGGCCAGTCGGGTTGTTCACGTCGCCGATCATTCCCTGATCCTGCATGTTCTGCAGGAAGGTCGAGAGCGAGGATTTCACCTGTCTACGCAAATCCGTGGTCTGAGGCTTGCCGACCACATACCCGAACGATGCAGCGATGGTGAGCCCCACATAGTTGGTCATGCGGGTGTAGTTGTCGCCGTTCGTCGCGGGATTGCTGGATGCGTTCTGCCCGGTACGGCAGGCGAAATACTGACCACCTGGCGCCGGGTTGGTGATCACGTCCATGCGGCTTTGCGATACCAGCTGGATTTCGGCATTGCTGTATGGCTGATTTGCCATCGAGCGCTGCGTTGCGACGATGCCGTACAGCTCCTGATTCAGATTCGAAAGCTGTGGAGACAACCCTGCCGACTGCGCTGCGGTGAAAGTTGCGGGAGATAACAAGCGCAGCACGTTGTTGAAGTTGTCCTGCCAGTAAATCCAGTCCCCTACCATCACCTTAACGCCGTAGCCGTCCATCGCGGCGGTCGTCATGTCGGCTGCGGATTGCGTCGGATTCTTTCCGGCTGCAGAGGCAGTATGGAAGTAGATGCCCTCGGACAGGCCGAAGGTCAGCATGGTCGACCAATCCGACGGGGTGGACAGATCGACCAGATTGCCAACTTGCGCGCCGCTCGAACGCAATGCATACATTCCTGTTCGAGTAAGTCCATCCGTGCCAATCAGCGTTGAATCGGTCACACCTGTCGCTCCATCCGTGCCATTAGCCAAGGTGTAGGTCGCCAGCGCTGGCGTGGCAGTGGAAGTTCCTACAGTTGCCGAGACCAGCTGCGACGGGCCACGAAGAACGCCCTGCCCGTTGTTCACCGCGTTGACCAGGTTCGTCCAGAAGGTCGCTCCTGTCCCGCCAATGTTGGAGAACAGCTCTGGAACACTGCCAAGCCCTGTCATTTGCAGTGACAGATTGTATGTGCCGGTCTGCGTGCCTGCGCTCAGGGTGGCGGCGATGGTATTGCCGAGCGTTCCGGTATAAAGGCCGGTCAGCGTTGCGCCTGTGACCGGCGTCGGTGTTGTGGTATCGAGCAATGCAGCATGCGCGGCAACGTCAGTGCCGTCGGTAACGCGCACCAGTCGGAAGTTGTTTGCACCCTGAAGCACCGAAACCGCGACAGCCATCGCAAGGTCGTGCGTGCGGTTTGCAGGGTTGCCGACATTCTGCACGGCAGAAGGCAAGTCCCCGGCGATCATTGGGCTATTCACCGGGCCCCAGCTCCCCACCCCAACAAGGCCGAGAATGTTGGATGGAACGCCGTTGATGTAACGATTCTTGGGCGGCACGATCTGGACGTAAAGCCCAGGAACTGCGAGCGCCGTGGTGTTCAGCTGACCGAGTTGATATAGCATGGCAAGGTTTCCTTTAGGCGAAAAAAAACCGCCTTCTGGCGGTCTAGGTTTTGCCGATGTCCGGCGTTCTTAATGCAAGGTTTGAGTGAGCAGCTTAGGAGGTACGACGAGGTTGACTGACTTTTCATCAGCCAGCCATTGGACTTTTACATGCCGGGCATCATCTTTGCTGATGGCAATGTGTTCCTTCATCTCGGATAGGATGTCCTTCTTGATGCGAAATAGGGTTTGCGGCGATGCGTCCTGCTGGTAATACTTCGGAAGCACCTTCATCAGCGCCTGATCCCAGAGGTGCATCAGGCTCATATCGCTACCTTGATGACAAATGCAGGATATTCGCGCAATGCAAATTCGACCGTCTCAGGATCTTCGATTGCGTCTCCGCGCCTGTATTTCAGGAATGCCTGTTTGACCAGCAAACGAAATGCCATAGCTCCTGATTCCTGGCTGACTTCATCATCCATGTCACGCTCCTATGTTGAATTGCACCGGATTGGTGACTTCCGGCGTGGTGAAATTGAGCAGCAGGTCTGCCACTGTCTGCGCATTAGCGCTGATGGTTTCCATGAACCGCGCAGATACAAGAATGTCGCGGGTGTACAGATTGGCCTTTTGCAGGTTGTCGTCAGATCGATCGCTGCCATAGACAATCCCGCAAAACGTGCCATCCGGCAGCGACAGCCGTTCGGCATTCCACAGCGCGGTATAGACCGCTTTTGCCGTGGCGTCGCGCGCCGTGGGCGTTGAAGCCCAGCAGCGCACTTGCACCGTCCTCGCCAGCCGTCTGACCGGCATCATCACTGTAGCCGGGGTGGATACCGTCCCCGATACCAGGAATGTCGAGCTCGGCAGCATAATCACCGCCCCTGAAACCGTAGCGCCCGTGAACAGCGCCGCCAGCGCCGCTGCAATCGTCGCCGTGGTGTCGGTTGCCAGCACTGCATATGCCTGGGGATTGCGATTGACCGAAAGACAGGCCACATCGCCCACCTTGGGACTGCCGCCGATCGTCACTTGCGGCCCGTTGATCGTGATCGTCGTTCCCGCTGCCGCTAAGCTGATCAACTGCTCGTCCTGATTGATCACCGATTCAAGCTTTTCGGTGCCGAGAGGATAGATCGAGATATTGACGATGTTCTGCGTCAGGTCAGCATCCAGCTGGTTCTTGCTGGGCGGCCAGCCCGGGTAACACCTGGTGGAATATCCTGTGATGCTGGCGCTTCCTGTGCCATTGGGGTAGAGAGCAGACCCCAGCGTCTGCGCAATCCCATTCAAAACGTCCGATATGTCAGCCATTACGTCTGCGCTCCCTGCGCGGTGATGCGCCAGCCCAGATCCGTCTGCTCGGCGCTGCTGATCACATATTTGCGCCCGATGTCATCGGTGATGACGTCGCCCATGTCCAGATTCACGCCAGTCCAATACGGCAACAGGATCAGCCACCATGGGTTACGAACGTCCCCGGGAAGATTGATCTCGCTTTTCTCGCCCTTCGTTCCTTGCAATATGCTCGCCGGCCATTGCGTCATCAGCGCGGTTTCCTGAGGCACTGTATTGCCTCCATACGCCTGCGCGCCGAAACCTGCCTCTTGCTGTGGCCGCGACACGTTGACCGTGCGATTGCAGTCCACCATGAAGATGGGCAGGAGCTGCTGAAGAGCCGCCACGAACAGCGTTCCCTCGATGCCAACGATATAATCACCGACCTGCATCTGGCTGCCGTCCGCGACCGCATACCAGGTGGACTTGCCGTAGACATTCGGGCGGCTGTAGCGCGGGTCGTCTGCGTTCAGACTGACCAGCATCGAGCCCAGAAGCGTGCCTGCGCCGATCGGGTTGCTGGCGCTGGTCGGGCGGTAGTGGTTGTATGCAGTGCCGATCTTGGCCGCGGCCTTGGCATATCCGCCCCAGACTTTGCCGTTGAGCGTTACTCCGTCCATTTACGCGCGCACCAGCCTTGTCATTCCTGATGAGCCCTGCAGCGCAGGACCGGCAGCTATCCCAAGAAATCCACACATTTCTCGTCTTTTCAGGTTGAAAAGGTTTTGACGGTCCGCGACTTCGTTTGCGTTGTGCTTCCAAACTGCAGCCTGGTCAGTGTCCAGATTTGCCGATGCGCCATATACAGCAGTTTCAAGCGTGTAAAGGTTGGCCAAATAAATATTGACCAGGGTTGTTTCATTCTCCGGCGTCAAATTGTTGAGCCGGTGCTGCAAAGTTTGCCAAATGCCTGGTGACACGAAGCCATAGGCGAAGTCGCGCGAGTCATCTGCCGGGGTATCCGTACCGAGAGCCGGATAACCTGCGAAGCGTCGCACATCCGCCTGTTGCTGTGTGGTCAGTGACATTCATCAGGCTTTCTTGTTTTTACCTTTTGCGGCTATGGCTTCCTGCTTGCCTTCTTCAGTCGCTTCTTCCGTGCTTTGCTCATCATCTTGAACAACAGCCCAGCCAAGCGTCAGGTGCTGCTGAAGTGCATCCGGGTGAATCTTCAGAACTGGCTCGCCAGACTTCTCGATCGTGATCAGTTTCATAATCCTGCCTCCAATAAAAAAGCGCCACAGGTTGCCCCATGGCGCTTGATGGGTTGCTACAACTTAGCCGAGCATCAGAGCGGTGTGCTCTGGCTTGATGATCGCGCCACCATAGGCGAGGCCCACCTCGTAACGCACCCTGCGGTATTGCAGGTACATCGCGAACTCGAAGCTCATGCCAGACAGCGAATCGGTGATGATGATGCGATCCTCTGCCATGTCGCCTTCTTCGGGCAGTGCAGGCAGGCGGGTTGCCAGTGCGATGGCAGAGCGTGCGAACGCCATGTTGCGCGTTGCAGCTGCGACAACGGTAGGCGCTGCGCTCGATGCAGTCTGGCGAAGGCCAGGCGCGCCGATGGTGATGGTGCCAGAGCTGGATGCAGCAATCGAAACTGCCGCTGCAACAACATACTGACGGGTATCGCCTGCCAGCGTGATGATGTCGCCTGCCAGCAGGTTGACGGCAGCGCCTGCAGCGGTCGTGGCAGTCAGCGCTGTTGCGCCTGCTGCGCCAGACACGGTAACGGTGCCCGTGATAGAACCTACGGCCACAGCCTGCTTGACGCCCGCAGATTCGCGGATGTCGAAGCCGTGCAGCTGCTGCAGGATGCCCTGGGTGCGCAGCGTGGGCGTTCCTGCTTCGTTCGCCTTGGTCAGCTGGGTGTGGCTGCGCAGATTCGCGCCTGCGGTGGTGTCAATCACCAGCTTCAGGTCGCCCATTGGCGCACCGTTATCCTTCAGAATGCGCAGCGCGTTGGCCGTATCGGTCAGCGGATTGGATGGATTGAATGGGGTTGTTCCTGCTGTGCCTTCAGCGCGGGATGCGCCGTAGTACATGCCGCCCATGAAGCCCTCGATCTCGTTCACCAGCGTGCGGATGGCCTGCTGGATCTGCTGCTGGCGCAGCTTGGCGTAGCCGCCGTTCGGGATCTGGTTGTTCAGTCCCTTCTGATCGTCGCCCGTCCAGCGGAAAGGAACGATGCGCGATGCGCTGATGGTCAGCGCATTGTTTCCGATCACCTGGTCGCCGTCATCGGGAGGCAGCTGGCCTGGTGTGGCGTTTTCAGCTGCGGCAGCGGGCGTGATTGGCACGCGGATGTTTTCGTTTACGGCTGCGCGTTCAGCGCTGGCCATGAGCGAAACGGAGGGAATGAATCCCACCATTTCGCGGGAAACCACGTCCACGGCCTCGTAGAGGTCGGGGATCAGGTTGGTCAAAGTATTTGCCATGTTGAATTTCCTTTAAGTTGGGGTGATTAATTCACCAGCTTGCCGCCATCCCTGAAGAACGCGCCCAGATCCTCTCCGGCTGCAGCCTTCGCGTCGTACTCTGCCCTGGTCATGGTCTTTGCGCCGCCTTTGCCGCCACCGCCCTGCGATCCACCACCGGCGTTCTGCTGGGCTGCGACAAAGTGCTTGCCTTGGTCACTCTGAGCCCAGGTAGTCACGAACTCGGACAGCGGCTTGCCATCGATCAGCGCTTCATACGTGCCGTCCTTGGCATTGATGCTGGCCTTTGATTGGTGCAGTGCCTTCACCGCGTCCAGAAGCTCAGTGCGCACGCCAGCCTTTACCAGCGCGTCGGTAAGGCCCGCGTCGATCAGGTGCTTGGATAGTGCGCCATCCTTTTCGGACAGCGATTTGGTCAGTTTTTCGATCTCTGACTTGGAGGATTTCTCGGATTTGGTCAGCTTTTCGGTCAGCTCGGCGACCTGAGACTGCAGCGCTGCATGCTCTTCCGGGTCAATTTCTGCCCCCTTTGCCTTGGCTTTCGCCTTGGCTAAGTCAGCCTGCAGCCCCTTCTTGCTTTCGGTCAACGCTTCTATGCTCGCCAATATCTCGTCCAGCTTTTCCTGCGTTAAATCTTCCATTTTCATCAGATCGGCCTTTCCCTGGCACTGCCAGTTTTCTATGCGGCACAGCCGCGGTTACCTTCGGGCACAGCCCAAACAAAAAACCCAGCGCGGCCACTGGCCAGCTGGGTTCGGTTAAAACTGTTGATGATGCTATTCGGCGTTCTGCGCGTTCGGTGCGCTTGGTATGCCATCTTGCTTGATGGTTTCGCGTTCCTGTTCGACGGTGCGCTCCTCATCGATGAAGTTGGCCTGCTTCAGATTCCAGAACAGGCTATCGAAGCTGATGCCACCCGACTGCCATGCCTGAACCAACGCAAGCACGCCTGGCGCATCGAGCACCGTATCGACAAACTCATCGTTGAAGTCGACAGAAACCTTGCCGCTGATTCCCGACCAGTCGGCCATGATCTGCAAGATGCGGGTAAATCCTTGATCCAGCATGTCGCCGATGGTGCCCAGGATCGCGCCCTCGCCAGAGTGGCGAAGCTGCACGGTCTTGGCGGCCTCGGCTGCGTTCTTTTCTGGTGCCAGCATGCGCGCGCCGATAGCTGCCATGCCAGCTTCCTTGCTTGCCAGTCGCTTTTCCAGCGCCTCAAGCCCCTGCCCGGTAAATTCCAGATATTCGGCCTTGGCGTCAGGATTTGGGAACACCCAAGCAGTCCCGCTGCCGATGGCCAGAACCTCGCCCTGCGCTACAGAGTAGCCAGAAACCACGGGCGTCGGCAGTCCGGTGTAGTGCGCGCCATGCTCGAGATCAGCCGCTGTTCGGTAGTGCGACAGGTTCAGCGTCACCAGGTCATAGATCGGCGGCTTCTGAACGTCGACATCGTTGTGCGCAGGCCCGAATACCACAAACGGGATGAAGGGCAGCGGCTTGCCATTCATGATTGGCACGATGTCGTCGCCGACCTGCACCCATGGGCTTTTCGGGTCGGCGTTCTGGCTTTTCTGGTAAATGCGCTGAATGTAACCGCCATCCGTCAGCAGCAGCGCGCGGATCTGGTCTACTTCCTTGCTTTCGAACTCGTCAGTCCAGCTGACCGCCTTTTCCTTCAGCGTCAACATGGTCAGCTGCATCGCGTTGTTCACGCGCTGCACACGCCAGTTCAGGATAGTTTCCGCCTTGTACTGCGCCACATAGGGGCGCAGATTCTGGCGCGCTGCATCCGCAGCAGACATGCCGGATGTGTCAACGCTCGGGTATTCCACCACAGCGCCCATACGGCCCACGCCGATCACCTCACGCGCGACGATTTCTGCCAGCTCATTGAAGCTGCATTCGGTAAGCGTCATATCCGCAAGAAACGGCTTCATGGCCTCCGGCACATCCACCAAAGGCTCTTTACGCAACAGCATGCCAACCAGGCCATCTACGGTGCGCGCTGTGGCGTTGTAGAACGGCGTCCTTTTGACATACGCTTCATATTGATCCTGCGTCTGCCCTGATAGCTTGGGCAAATACTTCACGCCAGCGCTATGCACGGCATCCTCGCCATCCAGCGCATCCCGGCACTTCTGCCAGCGTGCCAATGCTGCAGTGTATTCGCTGTGCTGTGTGTCTGGTTTGGCCATTATGTTCCCAAAATTCTTATTCGCTGAACTTGTGGCTTCACAATCGGCCAGTTGAAGTGTACGAAATAGCCCAGAGCATCCGGTGGATGATCTTTTCCGGATTTCTTGTCAGGCTCCCCATTGGTATCGTAAATCTGCTGCTCAAGGCACTCTGTCAGAACCGGACATCCCAGCGTGTTGATCAGAATCTTGCGCTCTGCCATCGCATTACAGATCAGGCCATTCACGGCCATTACGCGCTCTTTCACGAACGGATTGCGTGTTGGTACGCGCACATTGAACCCAGCGCGCTGCAGCAGCAGGATGTCAGATTCTGTAGCGTTGACCGTCTTGTTGCTCTGGCCACTGGCGTCTGGGTAAACCGAGATGCGATGCCCAGGGAATTTCTCTTTGATCGTCTGGATCACATGCGGCGTGTCGCGCATCTTCGTCAATTCAGCCAGGATGCGAGGCACCCCCAGCCGGATCACTGCAACGATTGCAGTGCAGTTGTACACGTTGAAATCCAGACCTATGTGCAACTCTTCGCCTGACTGGATCGTCTCCGGCGTATGGTTCAGAGCCCGATCAAAATCAGGATAAACCGCACCTGCCGTCAGGTTGACAAATTGCCCTTCCAGGTAAGCAGCGATCAGCTGCGGCGGATAGGACCGCTTCAGCGAGTCAATGTAGCCATCGGGCAGATTCCGCGCATTGCTGTAGGTGCTCGCCCGGATCAGCCGATAACCATCTGCCGGTTCTTTCGCCCAGGCCTCGTAAACGAACCGGAAGCCTTCTGGCGTTGTGGCCACGCCTACCGTGTTCAGCGCCCTGTCTGGCTTTTTCTGCCGGTTTCGCGCGATGATCTGGCGCCAGACCGTGCGCGCATCTTCAACCTTGAGCGTGTCGAGCTCGTCAACGATGCTGTCTGCCACCTCGTAGCCGACAATGCGCGATGGATTGTCCATCGTGCGAAAAATGAGCTGGCCTTTGTCTCGAATCGTCAGAACATGATCCGACTGATTCAACCGGAAAGGCACTCTGGCATTCGTCAGCACTTCCTGGAAGCGCGGATAACCGATCATGCGCACCAGGTCGTATGTCGGCAGGTAATACGCCACATTCTGGCGCGGATAGGCAAATTTCAGACGCAGCGCGCGCTTGATGCCTGCCTCTGTCTTGCCTGACCCGAAACCGCCAACAAACGCAGGAAATTGCTCATGCGCATTGATGAAAGCGGCCTGCGGTTCACTTGCGCGGCTGCGCAGTATGACTTTGCTAGTCATACGTGAGCACTTCGAAGCCGACTACATCATGGCCGCCGTGTCCTCCGCCATCCTCAGCAATCTTCTTCTCGATGAGTTGCATCTGCAGACGTTGCAGCTCGAGCTTGCGAATCTCTGCTACAGCCATCAGGATCAGATCAGCATATTGCGGCGCTTTGACCTTGATCTCGTTCCTGTCGAAAGGCCCGAGCTGCGGATCATCTCCCTGCTTGCGCACCACCTCGATGGCTGAATCGATCAGATCAGCCACGTCAGCCGATCCGGACAGCTTCACCAGGCGGAACAACTTGACTCGCATCAGCCGGATTTCGTCATCGATGCTGCCGATCTGCACGCGCACCCAGATGGGCTTTTCTTCAGCCGTCAGTGCGTCCGAGTAAAATCCGTGAGTGGATCTGTTTGTGTTTTCTTTCGGGGCTCCCGTGCTTGAGCCACCGTGCATCCGGCATCTGCCGTTTGCCATTGGCTTCGATCTGCACTTGGCGCCAGTCCGAGTCTTAGCCCCGCAAATCTTGGCCATCTTGGCCTCCATTGCATGGGGTTGAATCAGAAGATTGCCCGATTCCGGCTATTTCCAAGTGCATTGGAAACATCGAGCAGCGGTCTTTGCGAGGAGTGCTATGAAAGCAAAAAAGCCCGCAGCGTTGTGCTGTACGGGCTTGTGGCGTAGTTCGGGTACTACTAATGGAGCGCTATTTTCCATACTTTTTTGCACAATGCAAGTTTTTTATGAAATGATGCCCGCGGCACGCAATTCCTGAAATGCCGCCTCTTCGGCTCTTTCGAGCGTTTCCCGCAATATTCGGTTGGTCGCAGCCCACATAGGACCAGCAGTATTGCGATGCACCCCGATCTCTTCGGCAGCTCCGTTGATGTTCAGCCGCGCCCCGAACCATTTCTGAATCAGCACGTCAGCTGCTCGCCTGGAATGAACGCCCGTGGGATATGCCGCAATCACCACTGGAACAAAAAACAGCATCGCTTCGATCCTCTCGTGCTCATCGGCTGCGAATCTTGCCGAAATCATGGCCTGATCCTGCTTGTGCAACTTCCCGATCAGCCCGCGAATCAGTCCCGCCTGGGCGGCTCCATCGAGGCCAGACAAGCCTTTCCCTGTTCCGATGTGACTGCGCATCATCTGAGCCATGATGCTGGGGCTGTATTGCTGTCCGCTGTATCGATAGGCGAATGTGAGTGCAGCATGCATCGAGTCAAACAGCGGCTCATCGTTTCCCATTCATCCCCCCTTTGTTCATCGCATCCTTGACCAGCTTCTGTATTCGCCGGCGCTTGTTTTTCCTTGCCACTTCCTTTTTCCGCGCTGTTTTCTTTGCCTCGGCTTCGGATTTTTTGATCAGGGCGTCGCCGATTTCTTGGGGGTCAAGGTACATCCATGATTCAAGCGGCATCAGAGAGCCCATATCTCGACATCTGCCTTTGCAGTCTCAGCATATCGCTTGCGCACAGTGAGCTCGACTACCTGCTTGTCATCGCGCCAGATGATCTCGTTGCAGGCGTCGAAGATGCCCTTGATGACGTTGTCGACGTCGGGCTTAGATGCTGGCAAGATTTCATTGGCAAGCGCCGCGCGCTGCTTTTTCTGCGACCAGCTCGCCGGCGGAGTCACCCACAGCCAGAGATGCACCTTGACAGGCCCCTCGATGATCTGCCGGTCCTGCATGGCCTCTGAAGCGCGTATCTTGACCAGGTTCTCGTAGCTGGCGGTCTTCTCCGGGGTGTAGGTCGTGACAAAGTTTCCGCGCCTGGCGAACTTCGGGCGCCCCTTTCCGACCGGGGTACCAGGTATCACAAACCAGATTGGCTGCTGCATGTTTTCCTCTGACGGTTTCAGTTTTTCCGGCGACCCTGTGTCGAAAAGTTCTGACTGATGCAATCCAGAATCGCCTGGCGTGACGGAGATCCTTTCACGCGCCTGATCACCTCCAGCATGCTTTCCTGGTGCAGCTTGCTTGGGCGAAGTGACACCACCAGCCGGGAGCAGCACATCACACATTCCAGGTTGTAAACACCGTGCGTCGGGTTGGTCGACGAGGTTGTGCAGTCCGGGCATGTGATTTCCATCGCTCATCACTTCGCCTTTCCAATAGCTGCACTCAGACCAGCCAGTCTCGCGCTGACATTCCGATGCCGATCAGCATCCTCAATCGGATCTCCATTCACGGTTGCCAATCGCAATGGAGCGCCTTCGATCAGCGTAGCGGAGATCCCGGTAATACTTCGATCTGGCAGCAAGCCTGCACTCTGCACATGCTCTTCGGAAAGCCTTCCCTGGCGAACGGCCTCACGGATAACGGCTTCTCGACCGTTCACATCCCAGCCAAGCGATGCGCTCCAGTCGGGCGCTACACCAGCAAGCTTGTTTCTCTCCACGATGCGGGCGTAGGCTTCCTTGAACGCCATGCGCGCGCCGATCTTGTCTCCCTCGTCGAGCAATGGCTGTGCAATTCCGAGTGCTTCGTGCATTTCCTGGCTCATGACCGCGGTCGCTGATTCGTCTCGCGGGATCATCGCCCAGGCCTCGTCAGCTCCTGGCCGTCCGTCTGGACGCTTTGCCTCGATGATCGCGATGATGCTTGCGGGCTTGGGCGCGAATTTTCCCTCCGAGGTGCCGAGGTATCGGCTGAAGGCGTTCTCCACTTCGGCGAAATCGTATCCAGCAAGCAATCTCCACCAGATTGCGACCGTCTCGATCGGCGCGGTCTTGTCGTAGATCGCAAGCGTGGCCTGCATCATTTTCAAAAAATTCTGCTTTTCCGCTTCACGCATTTACCACCTCCCCATCAATCACGTTTCCCCCTCCACCCAGGAACTGGGCGGCCACCAGCTCATTGTTCCGGGCAATCTGCTCCTCCCTGGTCATTCCGGAGCTTGCCCCTCTCGTCTTCCAGTCCCAGGTTGAGTCAAAAGCGGCCCAGCCCTTCTCGCAGCAAATGCGCATGGCATCCGTGAGGGTGATGCCGGCCCTCTCTGCCTCCCGCTTCATGCCGTCGAGAGCTGTCTGGGTAATGGCGGCTTTTTTTGCCTTTCGGAGCTGAATCCAGTCTAAGGCGACGGTTTGGTCGACACCGAGCGAAGCGAGCACGGCGATAGCCGTTGGTTTTTCTTTTTTGGTATTTTTTTCTTTCTCTCCCTGTCCCTGTCCCTGTCCCTCTCCCTGTCCCTGTCCCTCTCCCTGTCCCTGTCCCTCTCCCTGTCCCTCTCTCTCTCTTAGCCGTGACTGACACGCACCTGCGCTGTGACTGTCAGAATTTGTCCGCGTCATGTCCTCAACCTGTCCGCGTGACAGGTGCGTGACCAGTTCGCGCAGTTCCTTCGTCGAAATGTTCCATGGTGTCGTTTGTCCGGCCTCTCTGAGCATGTCAAACATGCGCGATCGTTCCTCGCGTTCCTTGCGTTTGCGCTCGCGCTCGTTTTCTTCCTTCTCCATTCTGGCCTGCTTTGCAGCCCAGCTATCTCGGGCCTTTTCGCAAACAATCGGGTGATACCATCTGCCGTCAGAGCACAGGACGAATCCGTGCATGACCTCAGCCTTGAGCTTCTTCCACTTGGAGGGTTCGCACATCGCCAGATCGGCGAGCACATCATCATCATCCTCAAGCGAACCAGCAGGCATGTCATGCCACGCTGCAGTCCAAAGGTTGACCTGGTAGAAGGCAAGCGCAGGGTTTCGTTTAGCCTTGAGCCACGCTTTCGATCTGCGCAGTCTTGCAATATCAAGAGGCATGAATGGGAAGTCGCGCAGATCGCAATCGGGCGGCGTTAGTGGTTGCGGTAATTCATTCATGACGCCTGCTCCATCCTGTATTTGCGCTCAAGCCAGACCTGGCCTTTGCCTGAATTTTGTTTTAATTCACTGATAAATTTGCTCAGCGAACCATCATCAAAAAACCACTCTCCATGTTTCCTAAATTTTTCAAACTGACGATGCAATTTGCTTTCTATGTCATCATCTATCACAGCGAGAACAATCAACTTCGCTCCGCTTCCTGTCTCAAGCTGCTTAATTCTTGAGATTGGATTAATAGATTTGCCGATTTTGATAAGACCGTTAGTTGAATTTTTTGCTAGATAAGTTTTTACTCTAGGTCGTCTTCCATCATTATCAATATTGTAAAGAGAGGTAATTAGAACTGATTGCGCAGATAAGTTGACTAGTCCGGCAGCTTCAATTGATTTTTTAATTCGAGGATAGTGAATGAATGAATTCGCGCTTTGAGTTACTACTTCATGGACTCTTTCTAATGAATTACTTATTTGATTCGCTTCATTAATATCAATATCTTTATTAATTGATAAATTGAAACAACGCTTGAACTCAATAAATTCTGCGCAAATAATTCTAAAAGCAAGTGCCTCAGCCTCAACCTGTGAAGCAGTACCTTCTACCACTCGGTCAACCAGATCAGCGATCTCGCGGCTGGACATTGTTGGCGCGGAGATAATTGCGATCTTGCTCAAGGTTTCCTCCCCTGCAATGCGATTTCCAAAAGCTCAGCCAGCTTTGCAGACTTCTCGCGCTCTTCTCGCAGGCTCTTTTCGAGAAGCGTTTCGCGCTTCCTAATGCTGGTTATGTCGTAGCCGCGCCGATGAAGCATCCACATAAGCGGTGCGTCGTTTCCGCAAACGTCCATCAGGTGCTCGAGTTTTTCCCACTTCACGCCCTCCTGGTTCGATGTCCACCGGGAGAACTGCCCCTTGTCGACGCCGAGGCGATCCTGCAGCTGCTTGTCGAGTTCGAATCCGGCGATCTCGGCGCAGAGCTCGATGGATGCGCCCAGGGACTTCTTGCGGGAAACCTCGTCAGGGCTGACTTCTGCGGGGATTGCGAGCTGTGTCACTTGTCACCTCTCAATAAGGTTGCGAGCGGTTGAGAAGCAAAAAAGAAGAAAAAAATTTAAGCTCATGCCGCATCCTTGTCTGCGAGCTCGGGCCAGATCAACTGCCAGTCGTCTGGGCGGAGGTCTTTACGGGTGACTTGGCCGTCGGTGGCGCGCTCGATTGCAACGCAACGCTCTATTGGAATAGGCCGATCTCCAGTCACCCACTGCCGGATGGTTGGAGGCTTTACACCGATTTCTCTGGCGAGACCGGTGAGCCCAAAAATATTTACGGCTTTGTTGATTGCAGTATCCATGCCGACAAGATAAGGCAATGCCTATCTTATGTCAATAGGCATTGCCAAACTAGCAGAAAAAAACGGAAGGTAATGCCATGCTCACAGGAAAACAACTCGGAGAAGCCATTAAAACAGCGCTGGCGCTTAAAGGACGCGGCGCTCAAAAGGCTCTGGCGGACGCGCTTGGAATGAAGCCACCATCAATTAACGACATGAAAAACTTCGGGAGAATTGATAAAAAACACCTTCCAGCACTTTGGAAATTCTTCTCAGACGTGGTTGGGCCGGAGCACTGGGGTATTCAGCAATATCCTTGGCACGAAGATCTCAAAAATAAAGCAAAGCCAATTCCTGAAAATATACGGTTGAGTGCAGAATGGTGGCCGGAAGTACAAAAAAAGGATTTAACTGGACCGGCATATTGGGGGGTTGCAACCCAACCCAAGCGTGAGTTTCCGAGGGTTGTCGGAACTGCTCGAATGGGAGACCAAGGATACTATCTCGATCTCGAGGGTGGAAACGGTCATGTCGAATTTGAAGCGGAGCCCGGATCTATTGCGATTCAGGTGCGAGGCGAAAGCATGCATCCTGCGATCCGCGACGGATGGTATGTGGTAATCGAGCCAGAAGGGAGGCCTTCGCCTGGCGAATATGTTTTACTGATCTTCATGGACGGCAGAAAGATGGTCAAAGAATTGTTGATGGAGAGGCCTGACAGCTATGTCGTCATGTCAGTGAATAGCGGTGAAAGAATTACTGCCATGAAAAACGAGCTTGAGGGCATCCAAGCAATCACTGCTGTTGTCCCTCCAAGCAAACACAAACCTTGAGTTTAAAGGATCAACAGTGAAACGAATGCTCATCCCTTTGCTATTCCTGTCTTTTTGCAATAATGCTGTTGCTGGAGCGGATATTTCCACAAGTTGCCAGGTGAAGAAATGCTATGCCGGAGATCAGGTAATCTCATATGCGACAAAGAAAGACCCTTTCTTCGCATGCTCGAGCATGCAGCTTTCTGAATACACCAATACATTGATCGGGTTAATTGCAATGACCCTGCAATTCACTGGGCACTTGCCGAACATATCAGATACAACCGGAGAACCCATTTTTCAGGGAGAAACAAAGAAGGTGGTTGAAAACTTGAGGTCTGAAGCAGGAGTTCAGTCTTTTGATCAGGCATTGCAACATTGCATGCAAGGCTCAGGAAAAAGAAAGCTGATCATTTTGAACTTCCCGGAATCAGAAGGCATTGGATCTATGTACGTTTCAGATCCACAGCGTAAAATTTCATACTGGATGCCAAAAGGCGCCGCTGACCCCAAAAAATAACATGAAATCCATCCTAAAAACGATCCTTTTTGCAAGCTGTCTTGTTGCTATACAGGCTCATGCACTTCAAGGGCAAGATAGCGATTACACCAAATATGCCCAGCCAAACGAATCAGGACTTGTAGAGCATAGGCACTATATCAACAGCAGCGGCCAAATAGTACACTCCCCAGCACATTCGATTTCTGGAAAAGCGCCAGTTGGCGCTTCGGCAAGATGCGGTGATGGATCTTATTCGTTTAGCCAACACCATCGTGGAACGTGTTCGCATCATGGCGGTGTAGATGAATGGCTGAATTAGCCGCAATGCAGCACTCAATTTAGACGCTTCTAATTCAAATAGCAGATATAGATAAAGCCCTTATAAACCCGCTTCAGAGCGGGTTTTTTATTTTCCTGAACGCCAAATATCCATAGCCTCTATTTTCCTGCATTCCAAATTTCGCAAAAAATAAATAGGCATTGCCTATTGACAAGAGGTTAGGCATTGCCTATTATTCCCCCATGCCGCAACGAAACGCGGAACAAGCGATGGGAGATACCGAGATGATCACCAAGACGAAACAAAGCTGGGCAGTAGGCGCAACGGTCAATGTTGGCTTTTTGAGCTTGGTCGTAAAGGCCGCAATCCCAACGCCAGGCGACTATGCACCAGACTCCTACATACTGGTAAACCAGGCAGGGACCCAGCTGTATCGCTTCGTTCCCCACAAGGGCGTAGAGAAGATCAGCACAGACGACGCACGAAACATGCTGGCCAGCGCAGAGCGCCACGCTTCCAGGATTGCCGCACAGGCAATCGCGAAGGCAGCAGCCAGCCGCGAGATCGATGCACTTTTCGCATAAGGAATGCCGGCCATGAAAAACACCAAACACACTGTGCTTCTGCTCGCGATCTTCGCGCTGTACTGCTGGGCCAGCAACGAGGACTACAAGGATGCCGTGGCTTCTGCCACACAGCCTCTGCACATCGCCGGAGAGCAGCCATGAATCAGTTCTGCGCGAATACTGCCGAGCTGAGCCGCTTTGAAGCCTCTGAGGCCAAAAAAGAGCGCGCAGCGTCGGCCCGAGAAGCCAGCATCGCAGATCGTGTTGCTGAACTGACAGCCCCTGGAGGCGATTATCACCCATGGACGATCCAGAACTTTCAGGAAGCGATCGCAGAGGCAAGCCAGGCACACATAAGGATCGTCGTGGCGTTGACTGCTGCAGCTGCGATGGATGGCAACTGCCACAACGACCACAGCAACCACTTCGCGCTTGAGGCGATCCGCAAGTCCGTCGAAACCTACTGGCACGACATGGCGCTTTCCAAGGCCGAGCACGAGGCAGACGAAGCAGCGAAATATGCTTGCCCGAATTGTGGCGGGGCTGGTTGCCGCAGCTGCCGCGAAGAATAGGAAAAAGACATGATCCGACGCATCAAGGACTACATCAGCCTGCGCAGGTGCGGATACACGCACAAGAATGCGTGGTTTTTCAGCGGGAGTGTTTGGAGGAATTGGAAATGAACGCACCAGATCGCATCATCACTATCCGCGCATCCAGCCTCGGCAGGCTGTTTGACTGCCCTGCTTCCTGGGCCGCCACGCACATTGATGGCAAGCGCACGCCTTCAAACGGAAAGGCCATGCTTGGCAAAGCTGTTCACGCCAGCACTGCCGTGTTCGACCAGTCGTCGATCGACGGTGCTGGAATCTCTATAAACGAGGCGGCTGCCGCATGCGTCGACACTATCTACAAGCCGGACGAAGAAGTTGTGTGGGAAGACGACAGCCCGCAGGACGCTGAAAAAATCGCCATATCGCTGCACACCAAATACTGCACGCAGATCGCGCCGGCGCAGACATACAGAGCCGTCGAGGTACGCTGCGAGAGCCTGGTCATTGAAGACCTTGGCATTGCATTGACAGGAACAACCGACCGAGTGCGTGAAACAGAAGACGGCCTGGCGATCTGCGACCTGAAAACAGGGAAGGCGGCTGTCGGCTCGGATGGAACCGTCAAGACCGCCGGGCATGCTTACCAGATGGGCGTATATGAGCTGCTGGCCGAGCAAGCCAGCGGCGTGCCTATCACGGGTGCCGCGCAGATCATCGGCATGAATACCGCGAAGACCTCTGCATCGCAGCGCGTCGGAACCGGATTGATCGCGGGTGCGCGCGAAGTCCTGCTCGGTGATGGTGAATCGCCCGGAATCCTTGAGCATGCAGCAAGAATCATTCACAGCGGCAATTTCTGGGGAAATCCTAAATCAATGATGTGCCATGCCCGGTACTGTGGGGCATACGAAACATGCAAATTTCGCAAATAACCAAAAGGAGTGATTCAACCATGACAACCGCCCAAACAGCAACGCTTGCAACGCTCAGGCAAGCGCAGACAGAACCACGCGAGGCCAGCATGCCAGCAGTCCGAGCCGGATTCTTCGACCTGCAGTCCTTCGAATTGATCCAGCGCGTGAGCAAGGCGTTTTCTTCATCCGACCTGGTGCCGAAGCAATACCAGGGAAACCTTGCGAATTGCATGATCGCCATGGACATGGCGCAGCGCATCGGCGCCAATCCGCTGATGGTGATGCAGAACCTTTACATCGTGCATGGCACGCCTGGCTGGTCGAGTAAATTTCTGATTGCCACGATCAATGCGTGCGGTCGCTATTCCTCGCTGCGCTACGAATGGAAGGGAGAGCCCGGATCGCCTGATTATGGCTGCCGTGCCTGGGCGATCGAGCGCGAGACCGGCGAGCGACTGGATGGTATCTGGGTGACATGGGCCATGGTCCGAGCTGAAGGATGGGACTCCAAGAATGGTTCAAAGTGGAAGACGATGCCAGATCAGATGTTCGTGTATCGCAGCGCGGCGTTCTGGCAGCGCGCCTACGCTCCCGAGCTTGGAATGGGGCTTCAGACTGCTGAGGAGATCGGCGATGTGTTCGACGCTGGGCGCGGCGCTGACGGCGCATTCTCCGTCGATCTTGAAGAATTGCGCAATCCAGTCCAGGAGCAGGCTGCGGAGAAGGTTGACACTGGAACCGGCGAGATTCAGCAGGGACACGACCAAGGCTTTCAGCCCACCCCCGAGGAAATCGCTGCAATTCATGCCAGGGAAATGGCCGAGGCAGCGGGCGAGCAGACAACATCAGCACCACGTCAGCGCCGCGAGCGCGGCGGCGTGAGTATGGAGTAAGCGGCCATGAGTAAATTCAGATTAAACGGACTTGCATCCATCATGCATCTGAATACCAGGAAAGAAGGCCAAGAAGACGACAAAGAATTGGCAGTTGACGTGAAGCTCCATGCTATTTGCGACAGCACTGTGTGCGACCACTTCGAGACAGCGCTGCCGGAATTCTTATTCCTGAGCAATGGGGCCGTTAGAAACGTGATGATGGGACCGATCAGCTTCTCGCATGAACTGGAAGATTACCGCCTTGAGGCAGTAGGAAGCGTATTCAGTGGTGTCAAGGTCAAGAAGTTTGTGCTTGAACCAAGAGACAGCAAACAGATTCTTCTGACCTTCTCTATTTCGTTCAAGCCAAGCAGCGACGAGGTGGCGCGCATGGCCGAATATCTGCAGGAAGACATAGAAATAGACATCGGCCCGATGAGCGAAGAACTCGACCTTGGAGGTATGGCAGCATGAAAATCACCTCAATCCAGACAAGCAACTTCCTTGGCGCGCGCGCCGTTGACGTGACGCTGACCAAGCCCATCGCGCTGTTCGCCGGGAAGAATTACGCGGGGAAGTCCTCCATGCAGGAAGCAGTGCGGATGGCTTTGACCGGCGAAAGCGTGCGCGTCGGCCTGAAGAAGGACTATGCCCAGCTGATCACCGAAGGACAGGACACTGGCTACGCTGAAGTGCGCGGCACAGACAACGGTGATGATTTCGGCGCGTCGATCGTGTTGCCATCCGGCAAAGGGCAGCATCTCGACTTGCCTGCTCTCCCTTTTGTGCTCGATGCGCAGCGATTCGCCAGAATGGCGCCCAACGAGCGCAGATCGTTCCTGTTCGGACTGATGAACATCAAGATGGGCGGAAAAGACGTTGAAGAGCGCATGAAAGCGCGCGGGTGCGACGATGAGAAGGCATCCTCGATCGCTCCGCTGCTACGCGCCGGTTTCGATGCCGCGATGAAGGAAGCGCAATCCAGGGCGCGCGAAGACAAAGCATCCTGGCGCACCGTGACCGGCGGCGAGACCTACGGCGAAAAGAAAGCGGCCTCATTCAAGATGCCAAAATCGGAAGTTGATCAGGCATCACTCGACCAGGCGCAGAGAGCGCTGGAAGCCATCGAGAAGGAGATCGAGATCGCGTCGCAGAATCTCGGCGTGATGCAGGCGCGCATCCGGCAGGCAGAATCACAGCGCGAGAAGGTCGCCAAGCTGCGCGAGCAGGCCGCGATGTTTGCGCGCGTCAAAGACAAGCTGCAGCGGGATGAGAAGGATCTGAAGGAGTGGGAACAGAAGGTTGCCGATGCAAAGGCGAAGGCTGAAGGCGCGCCGATCGTGGCACACCACGAATGCCCGGAATGCGGAGCTGCGCTATTGATGAACAAGGGCGGCAGGCTTGAGTTATACACGCCGCCAGAGCATGCGCCGGATGCTGATGCACGGCAGAAGCTGCCAGAGTACGAAAAAGCCCTTTCTGTGCTGCAAAACGCCGTGGCAAACGGTCAGCGCGACCTGGCGCAATGTGAAGCAGCCGCCCAGGCGATTGCAGGCATCGAAGATGAGCATGAGGGCGCCCCTGCCGATCAAGAACACCTGGACGAGCTGCGCAAGAAGATTGACGAGCTGAAGCACGCCAAGGGAAACCACGCATCCGCCATCAGAATGCTGGAAGAGGCGCAGCGCAAGGCATCCGAGGCCGATGCTGTGACGGCCAAGGCTGCTGCTCTGCATCAATCGGTACAGGCCTGGGAGAAGATCGCTGATGCCCTCTCACCCGATGGAATCCCTGGCGAAATGCTGGCAGAGGCACTGATGCCGATCAATGAACGCCTGGCTTATTCCGCCCACGAGGCGATGTGGATGCGCATCAACATCAGCAAAGACATGACCATCGCTGCCGGAGAGGAAGGCGCGCAGCTGCGTGATTATGCGCTCCTATCCGAGTCCGAGAAGTGGCGCGCGGACGCGATGATCGCCGAGGCTGTATCGCATCTGTCCGGCATGAAGCTGCTGGTCCTCGATCGCTTCGACGTGCTGGATTTGAATGGGCGCGAGGATCTGATGATATGGCTGGATACGCTCGCCCAGGCTGGCGACATTGAGACAGCGCTGATCTTCGGCACCCTGAAGGCGCTACCAGCGCAGCTTCCGGACACTGCTAAGGGGTTCTGGATTGAGAATGGTGTTTGCGGGAAGGGCACGCACGAGGAAACGGTGAGGCAAGCGGCATGAAAAAGAGCGCTCACCGACAGATGCGCGACCCGATGGCCTGCGTGACGCGCCGCATGCCGCTGGCAGAGGATCAGACGCGCGATCTGGGGCTCGCCTACCACATCAGCCTGCAAGCGATGCTGAATGGTCATGGATCTGAACAGGCATGGAGCACGCTGGCATGCTCGATCAATATCGCGCTGTTGCTTTCCGAGCAGGGAATCGAGGCATCGGCCATACAGACTATCAAGCTTGCGCAGGAAGCGCTGCTGCGAGTCCGAGATCGAGCACAGCGGACGGGCAAATGGGCGTTCGATGGCGAAGGCATCCGCGTCATCCTTGCCGCTGTGAACATTCACGATGAGCAGATCAGTCGGGTGACCAGGAAGCAGATCACGGATGCGCTGAATGAGGTTCATCGGCGCATCGAAGTAGGTGAAGTTTTTATTGACACAACCAAGGAGGCAGCATGAACCAATCAACTGAAGTAAAAAAATTCGTCTTCCCTAACCTCAACGAAGGCGAAATTTATGTGGGCGCGATTATGAACAAAGACGGATCGGGCCATCACATCATTCTGTTGCCAGGCGACAGCGACAGTGCATCCTGGAAAGAGCAAATGGAGTGGGCTGAGTCAATCGGAGGGGACTTGCCCGATAGCGTCGAGCAGGCAATTTTGTACCGAGATTTTTCAGAACATTTCCAGAAAGATTGGTACTGGTCGAATCAGCAGCGCGAGGGTGGTTCCGCCTGGGATCAGTATTTCGACAATGGCTACCAGGGTTGGACCAGCACCAACGTCAACTACCGGGCGCGCGCTGTCCGCAGATTGCCAATTTAATCATTCAGTCATTTAATAATTCAGGAGAAAGCAAGTGAAGAATGCAAAGGATTCATTTCTCGCATCGATTCTAAAGGATGGCGAAAAATACGCCGGGATTTTACTTGGAAAAGACGGCGAGCCCGATCTGCATATTATTTTGCTTCCGGGAGAAGCTGAAAGAGTGAATTTCAAAGGTGCCGAGGAATTTGCGGCCAAGATAGCCGGGTTTCTTCCATCTCGAAGAATGCAGTCTTTGCTCTTCGCGAATCTCAAAGAGGAATTTTCTTCAAACTGGTATTGGTCTAGTGAGCAGCGCGAGGGTGGTTCCGCCTGGGGTCAGAATTTCCGCGATGGACACCAGCATTGGAACTACCCCGACATCAGATACCGGGCGCGCGCTGTCCGCAGCATAGTAATTTAATGATTTAGTCATTTATTTTTCATCAGCATGGCACTACATACAGATCTGCCCATTTACAAAGTGGCCTACGACTTGCTCGATACCATTACCGACCTTTCTAAGAACATGCCGCGTGATTTCAAGGTGAGCATAGGGGGAAAGCTTCGTGATGAAGGCGTGGAAATTGTGACGCTTATTTTCCGCGCAAATTGCGCGCGTGAAAAAGCTTCGCATCTCGAAATGCTTATCGAGCGTCTGCAGGTTGCCGAGTTGCTGTTGCGTCTTTCGCGCGACAAGAGATTCATTTCGACGGGCCAATATGCCAAAGCCATCGAATTGACCAATAAGGTCGGCAAGCAGGCTGGAGGATGGAGAAAATTCGCAGTATCGCCTGCTTCGTCTGGGCCAAGGCCATGACGACCGTGCGACATTTTGATCTGGTCGTGCCGCTGGCCTGTAAAGCCACCGCCATGCGCATAAAGGAAACCTCTGGGCTAGTAACTCAGGACAGGTCCTGCGCAATTTCTTCGTTGACCGACTGCAGCGGTCGGCGAAGCGATATAGATAGCACGATGAATAACAGCGCGAGGGTGGTTCCGCCTGGAATCAGAATTTCAACAATGGAAACCAGAATTGGAACAACACCAACAACAAATACCGGGCGCGCGCTGTCCGCAGATGAATCGCCATTCTGCCATGCTGATTTTTCTTTCGAAGAGCTTGTGCAAGCCTACCTCGATTGCAGGCGTACCAAACGCAATAGCAACGCCGCATTGGCCTTTGAGGCACAGCTTGAAGCTAACCTATGCCAGCTCGACGATGAGCTGCGCAATGACTCGTATCGCCCAGGCAAGAGCATCTGCTTCGTCATCACTCGTCCCAAGCCGCGCGAAGTGTGGGCCGCAGATTTCCGCGATCGCATCGTGCACCACCTGCTCTACAACCGGATTTCCCCGCGCTTCTATGCCGGCTTCATTGCCGATTCATGTGCCTGTATTCCTGGACGTGGAACGCTGTATGGCGCCCGGCGGCTGGAATCGAAGATCCGGAGCATCACGCAGAACTGGAGCCGCCCAGCCTTCTATCTCAAGATGGATCTGGCCAACTTCTTCGTTTCGATCGACAAGCGAATCGTGCGCGAGCTACTTGCCAAGCGCTTAAAGGAGCCGTGGTGGATGAGCTTGGCCGAGGCGGTGCTGTTCCATGACCCGCGCACCGATTTTGAATTCAGGGGAAATCCTGCGCTCCTGGAGCGTGTGCCGGCACATAAGCGCCTTACCGCCCAACCAGAGCACCTTGGTCTGCCGATCGGCAACCTGAGCAGCCAGTTCTTCGCTAATGTGCTGCTCGATCCATTGGACCAGCACGTCAAGCAGGGCCTGCGCTGCCGGCACTATATTCGTTACGTCGACGACTTCATTCTGCTGCATGAAGATCCTCAATGGCTGAATGCAGCCAAGGCCGACATCGAGGCATGGCTGCCGGCGAATCTTCATCTGCAGGTGAATCCTTCGAAAACGATCCTGCAGCCGATCGACAGAGGAGTTGACTTCGTCGGCCAGGTCATCAAGCCGTGGCGCAGATACACGCGACGCAGATCTTTTAATGAGGCAATCAGCAGATGTCGCCAGATCGATGCTGGCGATCTCTTCGAAACGGCAAATAGCTACTTCGGGCTACTTCGCCAGGCCTCGTCCAGCCATCACGACCGCGCGCAGCTGGCAAAAGTGCTGATGCACCGCGGGCACACCATAAAGTCTGATCTTACCAAGACATACAGGAGGAAATCAGCATGACCAAAAGTCGAGGAATCCTGCCTCCAAAGCAGTTCTGGTCGCAAGAAGAGATCGATGTGCTGAGAAGCCTTTACCCCGACACGTCGACCGCAGAGATCGCCAAAAAGTTAGGCATCACAGTTGACAGGGTATATCACAAGGCTCACAAGATGGGTCTCGCGAAGTCAGCCGAATTCCTGGAATCGGCCAATTCAGGGCGCATCCAGCGAGGAAGATCAGATCCTCGCATGATCGCAACGCAGTTCAAGCCTGGTCAGCAAGTCTGGAACAAGGGCATGAAAGGGCTGCGCATCGGCGGGGAAGAGACGCAATTCAAGCCAGGGCAACTTCCGCACAACACTTCAGAGATCGGCGCTTACAGGATCACCAAGGGCGGCACTCTGCAGCGCAAGATCAGCAACGCAAAAGGGTCGAACAGCAAGCGCTGGCGCGGTGTGCATGAGCTGGTGTGGGTCGAGGCGAACGGGCCTGTGCCTGAAGGTCATATCTGCGTGTTCAAGCCGGGCATGAAAACCAGCGAGCTCGAGGAGATCACCGTCGACAAGGTGGAGTGCATCAGCTTTGCCGAGAACATGCGGCGCAACAGCTATCACAACAACTACCCCAAGGTAATCGCCCGGCTGATCCAGCTGCGCGGAGCCGTTCAACGCAAAATCAACAGGAGGATGAAGGAAGATGGAAACGACAACACCAGTGAATGACATCAGCGCGCTGCGCACAACATTGTTCGACACGCTGCGCGCGCTCGGAGACAAGGACAAGCCGATGGATATAGATCGCGCGAAGGCCATCAACGAGGTCGCGCAGACCATCATCAATAGTGCCAAGGTCGAGGTTGATGCGCTGAAAGTTATCGGCGGGACTGGTAGTGGATTCATTCCGGCTGCGCCACCGGTAAAGCCCGAGCCGAGGCCTGCGCTTCAGAATCTTCGGGACAAGGGGATTCTGCCGGATGAAAGTCGCCCTGGAATCTTGCATCCCGCGCCTGGTGTGACCAGGCACATCATGAAGTGAGAGAGAAGATGATCGCCCCGGATACAATCGAGCACCACAAGCGCATGTGCCGGATCTTCCTGTTCGAGGCGCACCGCACGATCCACAGGGATTGGGCGTTCACGTTGCTGAACTGGTGCGCGGAAAGTAGGATGAGAGCAATGGAGCTGGCTCGGAGAAATCATGTTGGATTGTATGAAACGGGGCGGCTGTTTTAATGAACACACTTGACCTCAACGAGGCTGCTTCATTCCTTCACATACACCCGCACACGCTCGAAGCCAAGGCGCGCGCCGGGGAAATACCAGGGGCGAAGCCTGGGAAATGCTGGGTATTCCTCGACGTTGACCTGGCCGCTTGGCTACGCGCACAATACCGCTCTTCAAAAACGGAGTCTGAATCATGGCAATCTACAAACGCGGCCGCATCTACTGGTGCGAGTGGGAGGTCGGCGGCAAGAGAATTAGAGAAACGACTGGCACGAGCGACCGCAAAGCCGCGCAGGAATACCACGACCGCCGACGTGCTGACCTTTGGAGACAGGTCAAAATAGGCGACTCTCGCGTTCCGACATGGGATGAAGCTGCGCTTGCATGGATCGAGGATCACGCCCAGCACAAGAAAAGCTTTGAAACTGACCGCCTTCGGCTGCTCACTCTGAATCAAATGCTGTCCGGCAGGTCGCTTGCTGAATTGAACACAGAGGGCATGATGGCGCTGCGTAAAGACCTGATGACCGAAGGCAGAAGCCATGCCACCGTCAACCGCTATCTGTCCCTGATCTCCGCCATCCTGCACCATACCCACGCGAATGGAAACATCGGATCAGTGCCAAAGATCAATTTTTTACCTGAGCCAAAGCAGCGTTTCCGCTGGCTGACCAAAGGCGAAGCAAGGCTGCTGATCGCAGAACTCCCTGAGCATCTGGCAGACATGACCCGCTTGGCTCTCGCCACGGGACTCCGCCGTTCCAATATCACTGGCATGACCTGGCACAACGTGGACATTGATCGCAGGATTGCCTGGATATGGCCGGACGAAGCGAAGGCCGGAAAGCCGATTGCCGTGCCGCTGAATGACGATGCGCTGGCCGTATTGAAGAGACGCAATTCCGATCCTTCCCGTGATGCGCGATTCGTCTTTACCTATCGCGGCAACCCGATAAATCATGTGACGACAAAGGCATGGGTAAAGGCTATCGAACGGGCTGGAATAGAGGAAGGTTTGCGCTTCCATGACCTGAGGCATACATGGGCCTCATGGCATGTGATGGCTGGAACGCCGCTTGAGGTCTTGCGGCAGCTCGGCGGCTGGGCGGATATGACGATGGTTTTGAGATATGCGCATCTGTCGCCCAGCTATGTCGCTGGGTATGTGGGGAATGCGTCCCTCACAATTTCCCCCACACCCGATTCGGATGCGGAGGAAAATGAGATGCAAGTTGCTGATTATTTGGTGGGTCGTGCGGGGATCGAACCTGCGACAAACGGATTAAGAGTCCGCTGCTCTACCAGCTGAGCTAACGACCCGATCTGACTTTCAACGTCAAAAACAATATATTATCGCCTGGATGACGCCGC
>JAEHJW020002527.1_pt1 | contig 39517 bp, 56 predicted proteins | sample 9271431 | NCBI WGS metagenome assembly JAEHJW02 | reverse complement strand
GAACTCATATATACTGCTGCCGCGAAAGGGAAGGAATTCGCAATTGATATTAACGAAAACTTAAACCCGGAACCCTTGACAGTCATTCCGATAGGGTTGCACGATAATCTCAAAATGAATTTTGTAAGTGTAGGCGAGAAGCCAATGATATTGGGCTAATGGTGCCCTTTTCCCGAAAAATCCCTTGTACCCGGGCGGCTATACCTCCCCGTCCGGGAGGCAAGGGGACAGAAAAATAAGAGAAGGTTTCATATGAAAAAGATTTTAGAATTCCTGCAAGAACAAAACGGACAATTCTCAAGTGCAAGGCTGCTTGCATTCTTAATTACAATTTCGATTGTTGTTGATTATATGCACGCCGTGTTCACGATAGGCGGTTGGCATCCGGATTTGAATTTGATTTTAATTTTGCTTGTAGTGGTAACCGGGAAGACAATACAAAAGTTTGGGGAGGTGAAGTCGAATGAAAATGCTAATTAAGATTTTGATTGCGGTTATCACTGCAATTATTTTAAGCGGTTGCTCCGCAACCAAAGAAATTACGGAGATTAAACCGGTTATTATTCATCCGGCAGTAATACAAGATACTCTTATAGCAGTGCAGACAGACACGGTGATTGTCGGAGTAGACGTTATAAAAAACGATACCATAACCGTCGTTAAATACTTTCCTAAGCTTGAAAAATTTTATATAAAAGTGAAACCGGATTCCATCATTGTGATGGACACTTTGAGGACTGTTCAGACGATTGAAAAGATAGTACAAACGCCATGGTTAGCAAAGGCAGGGCTTGTGCTAATCGGCGCTTTGATTGCGATTGCAGGATATTTTTTTTACAAGAGGTAACGATGACCGAATCAAAAAACTGGCTTACTCGTTATTGGCAGATCTTGACGGTTGTAGTCATGGTCGCATTTAACATGGGATATACGATCAAAGAGATATCAGGCAAGACAGATCGTGTTGAAGTGCAGACGATGATTGACAACAAAATAAAAGATCACGTTGATGAAACAAAAGATCAGTATATCAAGATTGACCAGGTGCCGGGATTGCAAGAGAGGCTCAAGAGCATTGAAGACGGGCTTCAGGATAATAAAGAGATGACTCAAAAAATTTATGACAAACTAATGAAATTAAAATAAAAAAAAAGGAGTGAAATAAAATGGATGCAAGAACTGGAATTTTCAGAGCGTTATTATGCCAAGCAGGATCACTGCATAATGCACCTATCGGTATAGTGCCGATTGGAATACGCAAGCCTGGGACATATAAGATAGGTCCCTTCAACACGCTAAAGGATTACCGCAACCGTGAGATGCGGAATATGATGAATTTTAATTTTAGTGCGGACTCATATCAGATGAGGATAAGAGACTTGCAATGGTTAATACTTTTTCTTTCAACCGGCTTTGATGCACAAATCGCAATGAACAGGCAAAGTCTTGGATTTGCGGCACCTGCAAGCGGAGGCATATTTGACTTAGTTGACGGTGAATGGGGAATGGATTTCAAATTTGTAAACACCGAAAAAGAAAGATATACAACCATTACGCTTGAAAAAGCAATGGAATACGAAAATGCTTTAGCGCTGATTCAAGGCTCGACTACTCCGGCTGATTTACTCCCGACGATATCTGCGGATCCTATCTCGGGCGGCAATGAAAGAGGCGAGAACTTTAATAACTATGCTCATCCCTGGTTCCTTGCAGTTGAAGGTCCGACAGGGACCGCAATATTTAGTAAAGACGAAATTCTATCACGAAATTTTACAATTGCAACAAAGGGGCAGAAAAACGGTTATAACAAAACGATTGTTGATTATCTGTCATTCACGCTGGAATTAGTGGCGACAAACGGAACTATCGAGAAGATGACGGAACTCATGGAAAAAGATATGTCGCCATCATTAACTGTGAAAGAAAATTACAATTGGTCGACGTACGTAGCAGGCGTCTTGCCTACCTCCGAGATATATAAGTTTAACCCGAATGTTTTAACGCATACTTCAGAATTTGACCTAGGCGACGCGAGAAGAACCGCGAAGATTACTTTTCAAGGTGATCTTTCTCTGGATCAATTCACGTTTGGCTATGGGGCTGCGAATGGCGGGGTTGGCATAGGCGCAACCGAAACAGAAAAAGCAGCCGGCGGAACTGTAACACTTAGCTAAGAATTAAAATTATACGGGATAAAAATGAGTGATTACATAAAACTTGATTTAAGAATAGTCCGCGGCAATGATAACACATTGCCGCAGTTTAGCTGGCCGGAAGATATAACCGGGAAGATAATTTCCTTTGCTGCGAAAGTGGACAGGGACATTGCTACGGATAGACTGATAGATCTCAAATATATTCCAGGATTTATGAACACAAATTTCAGAGTGTCATTTGATCTTGGAGAGACGTTAATCGATATAATAATTCCTTCGGACAAAACATACGCGATTGCGCAGTCAAGTCTTTACTATGATCTCAACTATTATGACCCGTTAGACCCGGACAGGCAGGTAACAATATTCAAAGGCGTGATCGATATAGACCCTAGCGTACAATCTCCGCTTGATGGATATCCATTGCCTGCACGCGCAGTGAAATTTGCCCAGGTAGATGCTATCAATGCGGCAGACGACGAATTGATTATTACTAGCACGGTTAACGGCGTTAGAAGTTTTAATTTTATTTCACTAGCGGACTTAAAAACAAAATTGAATAATATTATTTAAGGAGATACAAAATGCCATTATCAGATTATGCAGAAAAAAAAGTAAATGACCTACTCTTTGGCGCGGTAGCCTTATCGGCGCCTGCGAATTACTACGTAGCATTGTTAACGGCCGCACCGGACGGAAGCAATACAGTAGTTGAAGCTGATTACGGCTCTTATGCAAGGCAGCCTATTGCAAACGGGAAGGTTAACTTTTCAAACGCTGCCAACGACGGCAACGCTACGATTACAAATAACGTAGAGATAAGATTTCCCACCAACACATTGAATACAAATACAATTACACACGTTGCGCTTATGGATGCAGTAACGGGCGGGAACGTCTGGGCGTACGGCGCGCTTGGTGTAAGTAAGGTTTATGCAGTTGGCGACAGGCCGGTATTTGAGGTTAACAGTTTGTCATTCACGGTTGATTAATAGGATAATATGACGCCCGGGAATTACGACTTGCAGAATCATTTGAACGTGACGCTAACAGATAACCTGTTAGCGTCTATTTACTGCTATATGTCGTATGCAAACGAAAAATATCTGAGTGCAGGAATGACGGCTAGATTGGGCGTGAGCGTGAGGATACAAAGGGAGCAACGACTAAGGGCGGCTATGCTTACATACATAGCGGTGTCAGCCCAGCAGTCGCGGGAAATATTGCTAATAAATTTTAATGATGCAGGTTTCATTTTGATGAATAACTCCGGGGATCCTATTACGGATTATCTAGGCGGATATATGAAGCTATTCCCGAATTCCGGGGTGTTCATTAAATCTACTATATCGGCAGACGCTACAAGATATAGGTTGGCAAGCGCAATCATGAATTATGGGGTTGCGATAACTGCTGCGGTGATGAAGCATAGATTGATGAATTCGGATATTGATTATGCAGTTGGCTTTACGGGTACGCAGAATAAATACGGGAATCTAAATTCACAGATACTTTCAAAAGCAGGCATTGAAGGAATATTAACAAGGCTTCGGCTGGGTGAATCGGAGATATACTTTAGCTCAAGTTTGAACTCCGTGCTAATGAAGCGCATAGGGACATTTAACACGATAATTATAAAATTTAAGGAGTAAAAATGGCTCGAATAAAAGATCAACAGACGGCTACAAGCAGAGTAGGCACAGACATGTTAGTATTCGACCGGGTTAGTCCGGACGAAACATTCAAGATAACAGCCGATCAATTTCTTGCAGGAAAAGTAGACACTACAGATGCAAGATTGAGCGACGTAAGGACACCGGCAGACAGCTCTGTAACATATTTGAAATTAATATCGCGGTTGAGAAGTTGGCTAACGGCAAACGGCTACGCAAACGATACCGATATGCTGAGTCCGCATAATTGGTTGCCGAATAACTGGGCGGTACTAGATGCGAATAATAATTATAACCAGATGGTTGAAATACCTCGAAAGAATTGGAGCGCGGCAAGTGGTTTTGCGGCAGCTACGATACATCCGACATTCACAGTGAATGCAACGCAGAAAAGAATTTTCATCGGCAAAGGACAGGCAGTCGATGATGGGTTAGGGCATCCAGTGAGCTGGATGAACCACATCCCGATGGTTGGTAAAACATTCGATCAAGAATTAGCAGCAGTTGCACAATTAAACAATGGCACTACGATAACCGGTTATCACGAAATGACTAACGCTGAATGGGCACTTGTTGCGCAGATAAGTAAACAACAACTCGGCACTACACCTGTTTATGGCAATAATAACTGGGGACAAGATATTGACGCACGAGACGTTACATTCAGGTTAGGCACACCTGTTGCATTCACAGATCACGTATCTGATGGTAAATCGTACACCGGGAGCGGTGGACATAGAACATCGCACAACTACCAACCAGATGGAATATTTGATTTGAATGGAAACGTCTGGGAGCGTGTTGGGGGCATGAAGATCGTGAACGGCGAGATACAGGTATTGGCAGATAACGATGCTGCCGACTATACTAAAGATCAAAGTTCATCCTCGACAATTTATAAAGCAATACTAGACGACGGTACTTTAGTAGCTCCCGGGACAATCGGGACATTAAAATATAGTCTCAACTGTAATATTACAAAAGTAACTCCTGCGGCAGGTACGCCGAGTAAAGCATTTGAAAGCATCGGATGTGAAGCTGATGTGTCCGCTTCCTGCGCGGGAGTAGCCTTGCTTAAGACCTTGGGATTGTACCCTTACACAACAGGGCTTAACTCAGATTATTTCTGGGTAAATACAAGTGGCGAGTTCGTTCCCATCCGCGGCGGCGGTTGGGCCGATGGCACTGTCGCTGGGTTGTTTGCTCTGCACCTGGCCCACACTCGTGCGAACGCGAGTTGGGTCGTTGGTTTCCGCCTCGCTTTTAAGTTGTAAATCTGGCATCTGTAATTTGTTAATCTGTTTTTTTGATGGGAGTATTTTGGTGAACGATTTAGTTATAGTCGAGAAATCGAAAGATTGTTTTAAATACCTGCATAATGCGCTCAAGTTTTTTCCAAAATCGGAGAAGTTTGTTCTGAGCGCGGATATTCGCAGTACGTTCTTTGAAATGTTGTCACTCTTTTTGACCGCGAATAAATCGCAGTACAAAAAGAAAATATTATATGACGCTGACGTCAAGCTTGACATTCTAAGATTTAAGCTTAGAGTAGCGCATGAGCTTGAACATTTGAAGACGAAGCAATATGAAATTTTATCCGGACAGTTGAGTGAAATTGGTAAGATGCTCGGCGGGTGGATAAAAAGTGCAAAATAGGTTTAGTCTGCATAGGCGAGTTCGTTCCCATCCGCGGCGGCAATTGGAACAATGGCACTAACGATGGGTTGTTTGCTCTGAACCTGAACAACACTCGTGCGAACGCAAATTGGAACATTGGTTTCCGCCTCGCTCTTAAATATGCCCGATTTTCATATTTATAAAATATGGAACAGTGCTTTTTCTAAAAGGAGATATAGACCTTGCCGACAAGTCAACGGCAAAAATCATTTGCGCTCTTAATCGGTTAGTAACTTTAACAAAGATAATATCGTATAGGAGATTCTGTCTTGAAGTCTTTCAATAATTTATATGAGAAAATTTATGAGTTTGAAAATTTACATCGCGCTTATTTGAACGCAAGAAAAAATAAAAGGTTTAAGGGTGAAGTTTTAAGTTTTAGTAATAATCTTGAAGAAAATTTAATTACGCTGCAGAATGAATTAATACATGAAACATATATGCCGTCAAGGTATAGAGAATTTGTAGTTAAAGAGCCGAAAGAAAGATTAATACTAGCGCTGCCGTTTAGGGATAGAGTACTTCACCAGGCTATCAATGCGGTTATTGAGCCGATATTTGACGCTACTTTTATCAGTGATACTTACGCTTGCAGGAAAGGCAAAGGTACGCTAGCCGGCGTAAAGAAGAACGCATATTATTTGAATAAGGAAATACAGAATAATAAAAAAGTATTCTGCTTAAAGATGGACGTATCTAAATTCTTTTATTCGATAGATCATGAAGTTTTGAAAAAATTACTTAAGCGGAAAATAAGGTGCAAGAGAACATTGAATCTGCTTAATACGATAATCGATAGTACGGATGATCCCGGGATCCCGGTCGGAAATTTGACGAGTCAGTTATTTGCGAATATCTATTTGAACACGCTCGATCATTTTATAAAAGAAGAATTGAGGGTGGAACATTACGTGAGATACATGGACGATATGATAATACTGAGCAACAATAAGGCGAAACTTTGGGAGCTGCATGGTGAGATTAGAGGATTTCTTGAAAGTGTCTTGAAATTAAAGTTTAACAAAAAGACATCGGTGTTTTCGGTTGAGAGAGGAATTGATTTTCTCGGCTACAGGCAATACCCGGAGCGCAGAATATTAAGAAAAAGAGTGATGGTAAAAAACTATAAGAAGTTTAAGAAATTTATGAAAGCAAATAAAGGCGAAAATAAAATAAAAAGAAGTTTGATGAGTCTGAAAGGGCAATGTAATCATTGCTCTTCTTACCCGGTATTACTTAACATAAAAAATATATTAGGAGAAAAAACATGGGCACAGATGTATTTGGATTAGTCAATAGTAAATATTTGAAGATAGATTATATCAAGAGCGATGAGGAAGTCAACGCAGAGACGGAAGCGGCTGTAAGGGCGAAATACTCAGTTAGTGACGAATTAAAGCTGCACAGGCTTAATGCGATCACTCCGGGCAATCCGGATTTCACCGCTTATAATACTTTTGTTGAAGGCCGCAGGGCAACCGGCAAAGCTAATAAGGATGCGAATGCGGCAGCGGTAGCATTGCTTAAAGAAGTCGAACTTCTGCAAGAGTTCGGAGAGCCAATTAAGATAATGGTGCGGTCATGATTTATTTATTAATTTTTTTGGTTACTACATTCTTTACCGCTTGGCTTAACGCTAAATTTATAAATGATTCATCTGGAAGGGGCCAGTACTGGCATATTGTGCAGTTCTATCAGCAAATATGGATATGGACTGCATTCGGGATTATAGTCGTCTTCAATGACGGCGATATAATTAAATATATTGTCGATGCTTGTCTTTACGGTATGATGTATATGCTTATATATAATTCAGCATTAGATGCATTTAGAAGAATGAATTTAACGCACTTAGGAAGATATGACATACTTTCATTCAAGGGTACTGTTTATCTAGCCTTAGCAGGGCTATTGGGGATTATTTTATTTAATATTTAATTGAGAGGCACCATGAAACACAACACGCAGGTTTTCACGTTCACCGATAAAGACGGCAAAGAGGTCGTACTAACTTCCAAGAAATTTACATTCAAGCTCGAAGATGAATTCAGGGCTATGGTAGGCAGCGAAGTTTATGACGGGTATCAGGATAATAAGCAACTCGATATGAAGATTGACTTGGATAAAGTATCAGGGCACTTTAATAATTTGCTCGACGGCGACACATCAAACATAGATTGGAGCGCTCAGGAGAAAAGCGAGATAGCAAGTGTATACTTTTTTTTTATCTCGTTCAACGAGCGTGTATGGCTGAATCAACAAGCATCGTTCAACGAAACAATTGTTTCAGATATAATTTCGGAGAGGGGGTTATTGAGTTCGATCCCGGCCAATATCTTGGAGATGCTGAAAAAAGGCACTACAAAATATTCCTAGCAGCCGGTAGAAAAGCGGATACGTATGATTACATATATGAAAATTATTGTAACTGCCGGCTGCACGAAATGCTGGCGTTAAGGACAACGGCATCGATATATGAGCATGAATATATCGAGCACATAAAAATGAAAAATCAATAAGAGGTTAAGTTGGCAGCTGAAAAGATAATAGTTGAATTGCAGGTTGTAGATGGGCAAGCGGTTGCGGCTTGGAAGAATCAAGACGGGCTTGAACAAAAGCAGCTGCTTAACGCAGGTTTGATAAAGCAGGAGTTTACGGATGCGTATCAAAAGATAACCACGGAGCTAAGCAGATATACGCAAGCAACAGAGCTGAGCGCAACACAATTATCTAAGTTTATGCTCGCAGAAGGTCTGACGGCAAAGGAGATTGAGGGCGTAACAAGATATATCGCCCAGCAGAATCAAACCATCGCGCTAAATTCAAATCAATATAAAGAAAATATTGTAGCTATTCAGAATCTGCAGAACGGATACATGAAGGCAGTAGCCGGGGCAAGTTCTTTGGCGGGAGGAATACAGGGAGTAAGCAAAGGCAGCACATTAATGAATATGGTTATAATGCAGTCCGGATATGCCCTGGGCGACTCAGCGATGTTTGCTACAAACTTTAGAATGGGCTTAATGGGTGTTGCTAATAACATACCTATGATTGTTCAATATATGCAGATGGCGCGAGAAGAGACGATAAAGACAGGCACGGCATTTAAGACGGCGCTGGCGGGATCATTGATGGGCACAGGTGGAGTGTTGTTAGCAATCAACGGCTTGATGTTCTTGCTTCAAGTGCTTGTGCCGATGCTGACTAAAACTACCGCAGAAGTAAAAGCACAGTCGGCAGAGGTTGACAAGTTAAATGAATCATATAAAAAGCTTATAGATAGTCTAGATAAGATTACGAACCGGGATGAGGTAATAGCGAAGAAGGGCGTGTCTGATATCCAATTAGGCGCAATGAAGGACCAACTTAATTCCTTGTCATATCTGAAAGATGCTCTGTCCTCCGGAGGCGGGATTAATGTAGACGAATCTTCGAACTTGAAGTATGGCGCTGCATTGATGCAGGCTGGGCTGGTCGGGGGCAATGTTTCTCCGGACAAAGCGTTGACGCAATTTGCGAATGATAAGAAGTCGGTGGAGTTGCTCGGGCAGAAGATCGAGTATATGAAGCAACAAGTGGCAAAGGAAAGCGAATATAACAAAGCGTTAGCGGATAATGTGAACTTAACAACGGTATTTGCGAATAAGAAGAAAGAAACGGCAGCAGCCGCCGATAAAGAGCTGATAAAAAAAGACGCGGAGATTGAAAAGGAGATTGCGCTTTACGAAGCTAAGCTTAAAACAAATCAAACCGAGAATGAACGTTACGAGACTATAAGCAAAATATTGAAGCTGAACGAGCAACTTCATTCGAGCGAGATAGATAGAGAAGCAGCCATCAACAAGATGGGCAAGATAGCGGGGATAAAAGGCGGCCCGGATTTCCCAGGAATAAATAGCGCAGACTTTAAGATGAGTCCTGTGAATCAGCCGGAAGAGACGGCAGCCGTCAAAGAGACTAATGCAGAGCTAGAGCGGAAGCAATTCTTAAATGATATGATAACCGACGGTTATAATGAAGCAGCGTCGGCTGCTATAAGCGCAGGAGCCGCACAGATGAAATTGTTTAAGGATTCTAATAATCTTGCAAATATATTTTTGAATACCTTGATTAAGGTGGTTATGCAGACGTTGGCGCTAAAAGCAGCGACAGCGATATTGGGCATATTTACAGGCGGAACGACATCGATATTATCTGCTGCATTGCCTATGCCTGCATTGCTGCCAAATATACCTGCCCCTCCAAACTTTGCAGAAGGCGGAATAGTAACAGGCCCGACTTATGCGCATATTGGGGAAGGCAAAGAGGCGGAAGCAATATTACCTTTAAGTAAATTAAGCGGGCTACTAATGGCAAGCAACGCCTTTGCAATCAACTCGACGCTTAATACGAGCGGACTGGAGAAATTATTCGCCGGGCAAATGGAAGCGATAAATAATTGGCAAAAAGAGTTAAGCTTTAAGATGGATCTGTTTGATATGAAGACGGCAAATGATAGAGCTAACGACGTCGTAAGCAGGTACGAGGTAAAATGATAGTCTTAAGCTTTACAAATGTAGTCACTAAAGCGAAACGGTTTGATATAACGGTAAATATCGGCACCGGGGCAGTGGAAGCAACATATTATCCCTGGTTATCGAAGTTCGGAAGCTTTAAGTTCGGAAGCCGGAATGATGACGAGATGATATTCTTCCCCGGGACATTTGAATTTAGTTTTAGAATACAACCGTATCAGTCCTATAATTCCGGGACGAAATCATTCATACCAAGCAAATCAGACGCAGATTATATATACAAGAATATACTCACGAAACTTAAAGACCTAGATACGACTGCGGAAGTATTCGTATATAACGCAGGGACTAACGATCTATTTTTCCGGGCATTTATGGAAACTGACAACAAAGATTTTGTGAGCGGTGAAATATATACCCGGGAGATATCTGTGATGTTTATGGATGATTATTCAACGCTGAATCAGCCACCGCTTATTTACCATAATGCTACAGGCTTTAACAGGATTTACGAATTATGGCCGGCCGGGGAAAATTTTGATACGATAAAATCGATAACCGCCTTCTTAAATGGGCTGCTTCCTAACGTGACCATAAATATGAAAACAGATTTTAGATTTATATATTTTAATGCAAGTGACCAGAGTTATAACTACTGCGGACTATCAGATGTAGGGGCACCGAACTACGTATTATTTGATGCAGCTTTAAACTCCTCCCGTGGCTCATTGCTGAAAGCAATTTTATACAACTTTGCCAGTTATGCGGTGATAGATTCGAATAGGGTATTGAATATTGTCCCGCGTTATTATGATGGCTCGCCAGTGATAAACATAAATAGAGCTAATATAATTGGGCAGAAATTGACTTTCAGAATGGCGCGTACCTATAATGGGCTAGTCGCACAAATCGGATATATCAATCCGGTTAACGGTGTACTACAATATGCTAATAACGGTTATCCGGAGAGTAGAGTTGCTAGCAGGATAGATGATCCATTAGTAAAGATTATAACCTATCCCTTTGGCGTTGGCGGCACGTCTGGCAACTACGATAATAGCGCCGCAGGGTTTAGCAAACTGCTATTCAAAGCAGATGGGAAACCTTTGTTAGTCAATAGAGTGAGCTATAGGAAAAGCGATGGGATTTATAGCACAGAAAAAAGTCTTGGCGAATGGGCTGGGCAACTCAACTGGGAAGTTATATCAAATTCCGGCAGCGATTATGTAGCTGAATTACCCGGCGTTGATTATTCTTTTACAAATTATTTTGGGATCGAAAGTGGAGCTAAGATATACCGTCCTATAAATATGCAGCTTGACTGCAACAAAGATACGACTACAGTTACCCTACGCGAATGCACTAACTCCGATGTGTCAATACCGGTCTGGACAGGGGCAAAGTTTACCTCTCCATTAAAAGCGAATAACGTGACCGTGAAAGTAGGGACGCGGGAATATATTGCAGATAATAATGATGTGAAAATATTTGCAGATCAAATAACGCTTAGGTGCGATAACATATATAAAAGTAGTCTGTCATCTGTAGAGCAATACGACGGCAAGATACTGAATATTGCGGATAATCAATTAAGCATATTTGAGGACGACTTTAAGTACTTAGTCTACCTATATGTAAGCGACAATAACCAGCCTCCATCAAGTGACTATCCAACCGCGAATGAGCAAAATGGGAGGTGGTATTATCTTGAATCGGTAGACGGCGGCACTACGTTAAATAATATAGAGACGGCAAGTCCGGACTACTATCATATTACAAGCGCAGGAAGCATGGTCACCAACCATCTAGGGGACATTGTACAGCTAGTGCCTTTAGACGTCGCGAAGATAACTGACTCATTAGCACGCGTTGAATACAAGGCGCCACTGATTACCGGGCATACAAAGTACTGGTTTGCAATTTATGTGACGACAGCGGATACTTTTATTTTTCCAGGAATACCGAGGTATGGCAAATGAGTGGGATAGGAAGTTTTGTAAATGTAGGCGTAAGCGATGCAAGGCAGAATACAAATGCTCTTACATTAACTGATATAGCGGTACCAGGGGTAGTGTCGCTTGGATTTGTTGACGACGGTATTTTAGTAAGGAGCATATTGATAATAGTAGAAGATACATTTTCGCAAGAGATGATATTGATGCAGGCGGCAATAAAGAATGGCGCGGGAAGGCTGCCTTATGTGCCCTTGAGTTTTCAAATAAAGATAAATGGAGTTGTTGCGAGAAATTGCGACAATATAGTTTTAGACGAAGAAGGTGACACGGATTATTCCATCAACCAAGTGTGCAAGAGTTTTGGGGAGATAACACTTGAAGCAATCGGGATAGACCAGCCGCATTCTTATAACCCTGTGATAACGGGGAAAGCTTATATAATACCATACCTAGAAAGGATCTACTAATGAAGAAAATATTTATAATTCTGTTATGGCTTTTAGTTGTAGGCTTTGCAGCCGGGCAAACTAAGAGCTACATAAATAACGACGGCACAAGGCGGAATGGTTGGGACTTTGGGCAGGCACGAATACAATGGGATGCTAACTGGCTTCCGGAGGGCTATGACAGGGATGCTGTTACGCTGAGGGATAGAAACAGCAATAATCTTAGATCTCTAGTCGTAAAGGATTTATGGGTTACGGGAGATGATACGACGCAGCCGATAAATCTTGGGTCGATTAAGACCTTAGCAAGCACGATAACGCAGTGGAATCATAGTTACGATACTACTTTCTATTCTTTGCGGGCGAGTATAACTGCGAATGCAAGCGGTCTTATATCATTGGTAGATTCAAATGTTGTATTTAGGGGGCTTATAGACTCTAGCTCAACGTTAATAAAGCAAGTTGCAAATGATATTCTTTTGCAAGCAACGCACTTGGCTGATTTAGATGACAGCCTTGTTATCCAAAGAGCGCTGATAGATGTGAATGCAGATTCAATAAGGTCAAAAGTATCGACGACGGTATTTGATGCTATGAATGGCAGGATGACGACTGCCGAGAGCAATATTACTTTGAACGCAACGAACATATTAAGTAAGGTCTCAACGACTGATTATAACGGAACAACGATTGCCTCCTTAATTAATCAGACTTCGCACTCAATTAGCATGAGTGCGCTTAACATAGATTTGACAGGCATCGTTACTTTTACGGATTTTGACGCTACTACTCAAAGCACGATTAATGGGAAGACTACTTCTTCGGACGTGACGACGATAATTGGGAATACAGTCACGACGGGCTATATCAATGCTCTCGGAATTACGGCTAATAATGTGGTGGCTAATATGTCTATTACCTCACCTTCAATCACAGGAGGTACGTTCCAAACTTCTACGACGGGGGCAAGGATGATCATATCGGGTAATTCTATCCAGATGTATAACGGCAATAACGCATTTGGCGGCATATATATTGACCCCACCACTAATTTGATAAACGTCTCAGATGGTCTTGTCGTGGCTTCGTTATCATGTCCAGGTAGTCACATAGATGCTCTTGGCTATACAGTAGCTGGTCATTTCCTGAACTTCTCGGATTTAGCCGGTACAGTTAGCAGCTCGCAAACTAATTTTAGCACAACAACGGCGCCGGCCTTGGCAAATTATGTTACCCCAACATATGAGTTTGGCTCGGGCGGCGCTGTGTTGGGAGCGCCAGTAGGATGGTATTATGTGAAAGATGATACCGGCACCTTGCGTAAATTTCCAGGATATTAAAATAAAAGGATAATATGGAAACAATAAAAGCGATTATTATAATGTTATTTGTTTTTTGCGCTTTAAGTTTTGCACAAAGTAAAGACTCTGCTAACATAAAGATGATTGACAAACAACTAAATAATTATGGGCAGATGATGCAGAAGTTGCAAGGTCAAAATGATGGATACCAGAAACTCATCCAGAAGAACAATGAAAATATTTTACGGATGGACGGTATTAGATTATTTTTGACTGAGCAAAGAAAAGCGGAATCAGCAAAAATAGATTCGATAAAATCAGACTAAAAAAGATAAAAAATAGTGTGGCTTAATATGGGGCAAATTGCGCTTCAAACTAGGCATTTTGGACGAAATTTTTGGCAAAAAGTTTTGAATTTGGCTTAAAATCAAAGGGTCACATAAATGGGGTTCAGGTGGTCGTGGGTTCAAATCCCACCGTTCCGACTAAAAACGAAGCTTTTTGAGGGTGTGAAAATTTGATGTGGCTAAATTGTGGCTTGGCTTCACATCTTTTTGCCTGTTTTGCTGATGTCAACATAGATGTAATATGAGGCGGTTGTTCTGATGTCATCGTGCCTCATTACGTCTTTAAGTTGATAGATATTTAGCTTGTGCGCCATCTCCGTTCCGAAGGTTCTCCGCAGATCGTGTAGGGAATATTTCCCTTTTAGGCCTAAGCTTTCTAATGTGTTCTCAAACCAGCGTAACTTTCTATTGTCGCCGAAGGGGAATACTAAGCCGGAGTCTTTCTTAAATTCTAGCATGAAGTTTTTTAGTTTGGGATAAAGGGGGAATTGATCAACTCTGCCTGCTTTTGTATTACGGATATTTAGTATATCATTATTCCAGTCGAAGTCTTCCCATTTAAGAGCGCACGCCTCACCTGTGCGCAAGCCTGAATAGCGCAGGCATTTTACTAGCCTGTAACGCCAAACGTCTTGTTTAAGTAATTCTTTTGTTATCGTGCTGAAGATATGATCGGGGATTATGTTAATCGGCATCTTGACGCGTTTATATTTTCCCTGCACCGGGTTGATTGTTATATAGCCCTTAACAACTAAGAGCTGGAACAATATCTTTAGCATCTTGATATAAGATACTATTGTATTCCGCGCTTTATTGTTTTGTGTTAGCCAATTTTCAAAATCGGATATGAGCTGAGGGGTGATAGAAACTATCTTGCGATTATCACCTAAGAAGTTTTTGAATACTGTGAAGGCGTTATTATAGCTCTCAATTGTTTTTGGACGGAGCTGCTCCCTGGGCTTCATGAATTCTTCCGTTGCATCATCAAACGTAATGGGAGATAATTTTTTTAAGATGGGTTTGTATAGTGCTTTACTTTCCTCAATGCTTTTCTGCTGCAGCATTACATTAGCTATCTTCTCGTCTTGCTTGCGCTCGGTGGATAACGGGAAGAGACTTTCGCGATATCTCTTCCCGTTGATTGTCCATTGTATCCAATAATATTTGCCGCGGGTAAATAAGGACGCCATGATTTGCCTCTGTAAGATTGCTCAAAAATTGTTATTGTTGTTGAGCATATAGGAATAAAGGTCTATGTCTTCGCTCTTCATCATTGTAGCGATTCCGTCCTTAAGATTGTCCCATGATGACGGCGGATATCTCTTCTTCCCATCAGGCCCGTCCAGGTAGATGTCTTTTATTACATATTTCACTCTGTAGTTTCCGTCCAAATATTTTACCATAAAGACAAGCTTACTATAATATTGGTAATAGCCAATAGTGGGGATATAGGGAAGTTGGAAGGTACCGGCACATGCTAAGAAGCCGTCGTCGTTTGTTTGGATGGTTACTTTACCCGGGCTAAATGTTTCGTTGACATATTGCAGGAGTTTTATTTTTATTTGCTCTTTTGATAAATCGATGTTGTGCGAAAATACTTTTTCAGATTCGTCTTTAGAAAGTTCTTTTGACTCGCAGCCGATTAGCATGATGGATAGTAGCAGGGAGATTATGATTGAAGATGGATATGAGGCAAGCGTAAGAGAAGTGCGTTCAGAGTGTATTGAGAGTGTATTGAGAGTGTATTCAGAATTGTAAAGAAAAGAATTCATTGCGGGTTCCTCCTGATTTTTAGTTTGACTTTTCCCTGAGTCCGGATTTTGTTATCCGACATTTTAACAAAGATAATTAATATTTTTTTGTTATTCAATATTATTTTCTTATTGTTCATAAAAATGTTGTTTGATATAAAAATTATTTTTATTTTTACCCGCCAACATTCAAGAGACAGACGGTATCCGATTTTAATATCGGAACCGACTTTCGGGAATCCGTGAGGACCCGGAACACTTCCCTTGAAGAGTTGGCAGAGTCGGTTCCGTTTATTTTCTTGTCTATCTCCTCGGGCTAGGGGGTCTTACCACCGGGAAATTAAGAACCAACATTATATTTGATATAACCACATAGCGTGTTTGCGCTATATTTATCAACAAATAATCAGGAGGATAATATGCTCTTCCACCTCAACATTGCCGCTTATAATCAGATCATTCAACTCATCCATCACGCTAAGTTATTGCAACACGTTTTGCAAAATTTAGAACATGAATATGGGCTCAAAGACCCGGTATTAAGCGTCAACCTGCGCGACATCATCACTCAACTTATCAGAATATCAAGAATAATTAAAAAGAAATAATTATTTAGGTGACCGGCTTTATGCCGGTCATTTATTTTTTGTTAATTGCTCTATCGACTTCAACTTTTCTTTTAATCTATTTATTTCAGATTCTAATTGTTTAATTCTGCGCTCATATGTGAGAGCATTGTTTACAGGAGTTGCATCGTTGGTTTTATCGTCGGAGAATAACCAATTCAAGTCACATCCAAGCGCCAGCATCTTTGCTAAAAATGGGCTTCCAGGCATTCTTGTCTCATGGATATAAGCCGATAAATTTGGCAAACTCATATCTAAAGCTCTGGCAAACTCACCGAGCGAAGTAAAATTTTTAAGACCGAATGCTTTGATTTTAGAGCCTAACGACATCTTCTAAAATATTTATGTAATAAGTGAAAAAATAACTTGACATTATTTATGCAATTGCATAAGTTTGCCTTGTTCTTGAAAATGAACCTGTACAACAATAAAAAAAGAAAATGGCAAAACAAATTTTAGCACTCAACAAAGTTTTTAACAAGACAGAGATTGCAAGATTATACCATCGTCGATTCGGCAAGGTGATAACAACAAGGTATATTCATTATTTGCTCGACCCTAGCGACAAAAAGCATAAGAACGTTAAAAGGCTAGAAGAGATAAAACAAGTGATAGAGGAAGACGTTCTAAAACTACATTAACAAAGTTAATCAATCGTTTAATAAAATCTGTAAAATATTATTAAGGAAAACAACATGACTTACCGGGAAGAACTCAAAATAAACATGGCACAGGCGGGGATTACTTATCAGCAAATGGCGGTTAAGATAGGCATGAAGCCTTATAAGCTTTATTATAAATTGAATACTGCGTCCGATGCGCGGGATATTGATATGAGGACGTATATCCTAATTACCTCACAATTAGAAAAGATGGGGCTTGATGCTAGCGCGACAGACGGGGATAACTTGCAGGCTGAAACATTTCACGCTAATTCGATATTCGGGAATGCACTTAAAATATTAAACGATGAGGTAAGCAATGACCTTGCGGATGGGAAGTTGTCTTCGATAGAGCAAAACCGGCTCATCTCTAAACTTGCAGAAATCAAAAAAGAGATAGTAACTGAAATTGATTCATTGATTGCAATAACAAAATCAGAATTGAAGAAGAGGGAATAGTCATGGGCAAGCTTCTGAATTACTCTGACGTGTCGCGTAAGTACGGTATCAACCGGAATTTAATCCCGCTCTTGATAGATCTCGGAGAGCTGCCGAAGGTAAGTCTGCCGGGAAGGAAGCAACCACTGATTGACTCTGATGATGTCGAGAAAGTGATTGTAAAATTCAAGGATGATACGGGCGATCCGCGGATTAGGAATATGGTCGAAAGGATATTCGCAGAGGAGCAAGAATGACAATGATTATTTGCTTGTCTGCGATTGTGGTTTTCTTTTTAATAGTGGGAAAAGTTATTAAGAATGTTCTTGAGAGAAATAAATATAAAAAATTATTTTGAAAGGATCGGGAAAATGGCTAAGACTAAAATACAACCTTCAGTTCAGAAATCGGCTCCTTATCTAAAAGTGATTTCAAAATTAAAAACGTGGCAGGTAGAAAACGGATACGTAGCTGATGCTGAATTGATGTCACCGCATATTCAACGCCCTGACAACTGGGGGGTACTCGATGCGAATAATAATTACAACAAGATGGTAGAATTTCAAAGGCTGCAATGGGATCCAGTTAATTTTTTGAAATCTACCTCTACAATACATCCTGCATTTGTAGTTAATAATCAAAGAAGCAGAATATTTTTAGGGGAAGATCCCGCGTCTTTTGCTACCTCCTTAGGCTTCGATCAACAATTAGCAGCCTGCGCTCAGCTGAACAACGGCGCGGATATTACAGGCTTTCACCAGATGACGAACGCCGAGTGGGCGATGCTGGCTTATTCGAAGAACCGGCCTATTAATGGGATAATAGGGAGCGTTTGGCAGAGGGTTGGCGGAATGAAAATAGTTGACGGGGAGATACAAATAATCCCGGATAATGATGCCGCCGATTATTTGGTTGATCAGTCGCTAGGCTCTAAGGCTTACAAAGCAATTTTACAAAGCGGAAAGCTCGTCAAGCCAGGAACCAAGGGCACATTAAAAATAAATCACGAAGGTAATATCAGTATAGTATCGAAAGAATCGGGCTGGCAAAGTAAATGGTTCAAAAATATTGAATGCACAATTAATGTTGATCCGCTGAGTCCCGGCGTTGCTTTGCTTCAATCTTTAGGGCTATGTCCATCTCACGACACGGATATTCCGAACGGAGGTAGGTTTTATTTTAATACACGTGGCGAGTTCGTTCCCCTCCGCGGCGGCTATTGGAACAATGGCGCTGACGATGGGGTGTTTGCTCTGAAGCTGAGCGACACTCGTGCGTACGCCTCTTGGTTCGTTGGTTTACGCCTCGCTTTTAAGTTGTAGGTCTGTTTTCTGGAATCTGTTAATCTGTTTTTTGTGTTATAGAATAAATTATTAAACGAGTTACTAATAATTATTTTGAAAGGGTTTAGCATGGTTTTACTAAGTGAAATTCTCATACCATTAATTATCACGATTCTTATACTTGCTATTTTCTGGGCTTCTGTTAGAACGGCTTTTCGGCGGGGCAAAGAGGAGGGCAAAAAAGAGTTTGATAGCTTACTCGAGGAGAAGGATAGATTGATGGATCGAGCTTTTTCCGGTTGGTTGAAAAGTTTGGCGAATAGACGAGATTTAGAAAAGGAGATTAAGCAGCTTGAAGAGGAAGCGGTGATACTTAGGCAGGCTAATGAGGATATTGCCCAGGACTATTATGACCGGGGAAAACTTGACGCGATAAAAGGGATGGGGATTGAGCTATTCAATGAGAATCATACAAAATTAGAAATTCAAGAAGAAGAAACTCCGGAGTTCTTCGCTCTGCCCGATGACATTGCTATAATGATAGATGAAGGTATCTGCACTGAGGAGGAAGCGAGGGAAGCAATATGAAATTTGGGAGGTTTGAAATAAGCATAACACCCGGGACTAAGAAAGGTAAACCTGCGGCAACGAGAGTGATATCAAAGGATCATTCTATCTATCCGATTTTCTTTAATGAGTATAACGGCAGGCGTACGCGTGAAGAGGTAGAGGCAATAATGAAGGATATGGAAGCGGCGGAAAAGAAACGGGTGATGAATATATTTTTTGCTTCTGAGGCTAATAAGAAGAGGGCCGTATGAACGAGAAAATATTTGAGTATTTCAGAACCGCAAACGCCGGTTGGTATATATGCAAGGATTATTTCTTTGATATAAAAGAAACTTTGTTAAAAACTTATGGCGAATCAAACGGTTGGGATATCCGCATTTATCATGATGAAAAATATTTTATTAAGAGATACTTGCTTAACGGCCAGTTATTCCACGTGCTATATCCGGGTGTCACTCCGGAGTTTGGGTTTAAATATAAGAAGGTTTACAGAAGCCGGATTCATCGGGAAGATATTCCGCCGGAAGAGTCGTATAAAGCGTTGTTTGTTCTTCTGCTATTGTTTGACCCGATGAAGTTTTCGGAGTTGATGAGCACTCAGATTATAGCGGTTAAGCACTGGAGTGTTACTGGGGATGAAGTGGTAGAAGAGTTTAACAAATTAAAATATCATCGTGGTCAGGTGGTTGTACCGGGCGGGTATAGGATCGACAATAATATAGTGTTAGTTGGCAGTTAGAAATCCGGGAAGGTCCCGGATGGGCGCTTGAATAGGCGTTGCGATTATAGAAGCCGCAGTTAAAATTTAAGCGCCGGCTGCCTTAAAAGAAACTTATAAGGATTGAAATAATGGCTCGTGTATTAGTAGCTTGCGAATTCTCCGGGATAGTAAGAGAGGCATTTAGCGAACTTGGACACGATGCTTGGAGTTGCGATTTGCTGCCTACCGAAATTCCCGGCAATCATTATCAAGGCGATATATTTGAATTTTTAGATAAGGATAGCAATTGGGATTTGATGATTGCCCATCCGCCCTGCACGTATTTGAGTTACGCTGGGATGGCATCCTGGAATAAACCAGGAAGGGAGCAACTGCGTGAGAAAGCGATGTCATTTTTTATGGAAATAATAAATGCCCCAGTAGAGCGGATCTGTGTCGAAAATCCAAGAGGCTTGCCTCATCAAAGGTATAGGATTCCCGATCAAGTCATTCACCCTTATTTCTTTGGCGAACCGTTTATGAAGCGTACCGGCTTATGGTTGAAGAACTTGCCTAAACTTTTGTATTACATGGAAGAAAGTTTCTTTAAGTCACAAACATCTTGTGAGAAACCTGCACCGAACATGTTGTCGGTTAGAAAAAGGACAGGGCAAATTAAAAAGCGATACTGGATGGACACACCGGGATTACCCGCTTTTAAGTCAGGGCACCTTAGATCAAAAACATTTGCAAGTATTGCCAAAGCGATGGCAGAACAATGGGGAGGGTTGCTATGACGGTTAAGGAAATAAATAAACGGCTCAAGCTTATGAAGAAATATCAGAAGCGGCTTAGAGGGATAGTCCTGATAGTTGGGGCTAAGAATTCTGCCATAACGATAGATGACATCTATGAAAGGCTTGAAGCTATGTCCGCGTATTATGAAGAGCAAAAAATTAAAGCAATTGATAGAGCAGCAGAAGAAGCAATGGAGAATCATTTTGCGCGGTAAGATTAAAGGCAAGTGGACTCCGGAAGAAGATAAGTTCTTAAGTGAAAATTTCACTTGTTACACTTACCCGGAGCTTGGTAAGTTGATGGGCAGGCCGGATCATTCATTGCAGAATAGATTGCGCAGATTGGGTCTACGGCTTCCGGTGAATATCATGGAAGAGCGAAAACGGATAGGGTGGTTTGTTAAAGGGAATATTCCATTCAATAGAGGACGGAAAGGAACGCACTTTAGCCCAGCGACTGAATTTAAGAAAGGGAATATCCCCGGGAATACTAAATATGATGGGGCGATAGCAATAAGACATTCACATTTTAAGCGCGGCGGCCCGCCGTATAAATGGATAAGGGTAAGTAAAGCGAAATGGAAGATGCTCCATGTTTATAATTGGGAAAAAGCAAACGGGAAAGTGCCAAGCGGTTACATAGTCGTCTTTAAGGATAAGGACACAATGAATTGCGATATACAAAATCTTGAGCTGATTACACGGGAAGAACATCTTTTAAGAAATTCGGGGAACTTTAATTTAGATGCGTTTATAGCGGCTCAAATGAGCCATCGTCAACCTGAGTTAAGAAAAATATTGAGGTCGCTTCCGGAGGTAATAGAAATAAAAAGACAACAAAATAAATTAATAAAGGAGTTAAAAAATGCAACTAGAGAAAAGGTTGGATAGCATGATCGGGAAGTCATATATGTATAAAACATTCATACATAGAATTATAAGCTACGAGCACATCTCTTCAACGATATTGCTGCATACTAACAAAGAGACAATCACGTTCACATCATCGCAAGCAGAGAAAAAGCTAGATGAATTTTTGCCGGTCGCAAATATAATCGAACCGGCTGAGGCCAAACCTGCGGTCAATAATCTTGTTCTTTACGAGAAGATTAAAGAAGATCTTCCTAATCTTACCGATATCATCAAAGGGAATATTGCAAAGCTCCAAAGCAGCCGTGAATATATTCCCCAGGCGGCGGCGATCAATGAGTCGATCAACTCATTAGTGAATCTTGTTAAACTTGAGATCATGGTTAAAAAATTAAAAGGTATGGGAAATTAGCGCTCTCGAAAAACGCAACTAAAATATTTATTCACAAAATGAGAGGGACTTGATGAAATATTAGAAGAAGGATAAATAGAACTGACTACTACCGGGTGGGCTGTGGTTGTCTGCCCGGAGTTTTATTAACAGAAAGGGAAATCTAATGGATCTTTTAATTGTTTACTTAATCGGCGCTGTTGTTATAATGGCAGTCACGCTTTTTCTTGGCGAGGAGGAAGAAGAGAACAAATGAGTTTTGCAGATGATATAAAAACACGAGTTCGAATTGAGGACATAGTTTCAAAATATGTCGAGCTAAATAAAAATGGCGGGAGCTTAAAAGGCTTATGTCCGTTCCACGAAGAGAAGACTGCAAGCTTTCACGTTAATACTGATAAACAGTTTTATAAATGCTTCGGCTGTCAAAGCGCAGGCGACGTCATTGAATTTTACCAAAATTATTTTCGCTTAGATACAGGGACGGCGATGAAAGAGTTAGCCGCAATTGCGGGACTTACAAACAGTCCGATCGGGCAGCATATTAGTCCCGTTAAACCCTCTAAGCCGCTTAATGCTAACACTAATTTTGTTAAATCGCTAAGTCAAATCGAAGAGGATATCTATTACGAGGCTTTCGGGAAATATTGTGAGATCTATCCGGAAAATCACGCACACAGATGCGCTATAAACGACGTTCAGAAGCTTAGGATAGATATGAATAGCCTTATATTCGAGGCTTTATATGAGTATTGCGCTAAAAAGTGGAATAAGAAAGCTTACGAATATTTAACGGATATAAGAAAAATTCCCGACATTCAAATAGAAAAGTTTAAGATATTTTCTGTTGATAATTATTTTGAGGTGAATAATCATCTTAAGAAAAATTTTACTTTGATAGAACTTCAGCGCGCCGGGTTATTTAATCTAAAAGAAGATAGGTCCGGTAATTTTATTTTTTACGCACATCGAATAATCATCCCTTATCAACACAATAACAAGATAGTCTATCTCCGGGGGCGTTACTTTGATGAAGGCGGATCCGCAAAGGCAAATGAAAATAAATATCTCGGTCTGCGGAATGACGGCGTCGGGGTTAATACTCCTAAAAGATTTTTTAACATCGACGTGCTCTCTACAATGTTTAAGGGCGAAAAGATATTTATGACCGAAGGCGAATTTGATGCGATCATAATGGATGCTATGGGGCGTAATGCGATAGCAATACCGGGCGTTGGCAATTTACCGGGACTTGACCAGCTCAAGAAGCTTGAGCAGTTCGATATAAATATTTGTGCTGATAATGATCAGCCGGGGCAGGCATTGTTAGAGCAATTGAAAAAAATATTTTTCGGGATGGGAAAGAATGTTACCGTGAAGCAATTACCGTCGAAAGATGTTAATGATTTTTGGGTAGAGAATATATCACTGCAAGTAAAATAGAGAAACCACTATGGGCACCGAGCAGGCCAAAGAAGAATTTAAGAAGCAGCCGGAAAAGAAGCTGAAGCCGGAACGGCAGGAAGCGAAGTCGGCTAAAAATAAATTGATTAAAGCGATTAATTATTTAGACACTAAATATGACTTCCGTTATAATGTTATTAACACGGACACGGAATACAGACTTAAGAAAGTTGAGGATAAACCGGAGGAAGATTTTCGGTTTTATGACGACCGGGATTACAAAGACTTATATCTCGAATTGAAGCTTGCGGATCTCGGATTGTCGGATCAAGACTTCAAGACGGTCTGTTATAGCAGCAAACTTTCAGAAGCGTATGATCCTTTTAAGACATATTTATATTCTCTCGATAAGTGGGACGGGAAAACAGATTATATCAAGAACTTCCTGCAGCAAGTCTATTTGAAGAATGAAGAAGACCGGCAATACTTCGTGGATGGCTTTAAGAAGTGGTTTACTGCGCTGGTTGTTTCTTTGCTAGAAGACGTACCAAGTATGTATTTTATAAATCAAACTTGCTTAGTGCTATCCGGAGGACAGGGGAAGTATAAAACTACTTTTCTTCAAAGTTTAGTGCCGAAGGAACTGCAATTAAAATATTTCTACGGCAGCAGCTTCCAGGTACATAATAAGGACCATGAAAAATATTTAGCTTATAAGATAATAATTAACTTCGACGAGATGGCTGCTTTTAATAAGACTGATATAGAATCATTGAAAGCAAAGATAACTCAGTCGCAAGTTGTGCTAAGACTTCCATACGGCAAAGCAGACGTGCATCTTAAAAGACGCGCAAGTTTTACAGCGACTCAGAACAACAAAGAGTTTCTCCGGGATGACACCGGCTCAAGGCGTTGGTTCGTGATTGAAGTTGAGAATATTGCTCTTGATCCGTCCGCTAATATTGACAACCTCTACAAACAAGCTTTGGGAATGTATAGGGAAGGCTTTCAATACTGGTTTGACAATGCAGACATCAAGAAATTAGAAGCGCACAACGAACAATATCACCTGAAAGGTATTGAAGAGGAGTTGGTTTTGAAACATCTTGAACTCCCAACCAAGATACAGATGGATGAGAATAGCAATCTAATTGAATATATGTCTGCCACAGACCTGGGGAATTTCTTTGGAGAGAAGTATAACAAACTAAACGTGAACTCAACGTTCGTGAAGAATATAGGCACGTGTTTAGGTAAGTTAGGCTTTCAAAAGCGTTCAAGACGATTAAACAAAAACTCAGATACCGTCAAATTATGGGCAATAATACGGGTTTTAGAGCCACAAAATTTTAGTGTCGACGGACACGGAGAAATCAAAAATGACATTTTTTAGCGAATTTGAAAGCCTATGTGGTAAGGTGACGGTATTTGTGGTAAGGTGGTCTATTTTACCTTACCACACGGTAAGTAATTATATTAAAAAGGTTTGTGGCGTTTGTGGTAATGTGGTAGGGTGCAGTAGGGTGGTTGTCCTAAATAATATAAAAGATATTTTGTTTTTGTTATACAACTACCTTACCACACCTTACCACTTTACCACAACTATAATAATAATCAATAAAATCAGTAGTAATAATGTGGTAAGGTAATGTGGTAAGGTGAATTATTCACCATACCACAAAACTAAAGAAGAAAGGAGATCAATCATGGGCGTTATGTTAAACTTAGGTGACATCGTTAATAAGGCAACACGTGCGGCAATTAAACGAGGTGGATCATCTGCAATCACTGCGGCTGAGTCATTTATTACAGGCAGGTTTAATATTCAGAAACAAGAGTTGCATTCACGTGCCAGGGTAGGAAAAATAGATGAGGTTGCAAAGATAGTTCAACTTGAGTTCTCCTATAAGGGCATTCCATTGTATAAGTTCAATGGACTGCCTCGCTCACCTATCCAGTTAGGCATGAGGCGGAGAGTAACCGATGCTACTGCAGATGTTTTACGCGGATACCGCCGTGGGTATCGAGGGCCTGGTGGTAATCCCGGTACCTTCGTTGCTATGATGCAATCCGGTCACGTTGGTATATTCTATCGGATTGGTGCAAAAAAGAAAATGACAAGAGGTAGATATGCAGGCAAGATGAAACAGCAGATCAATGAGTTGCGCGGACCATCGGCGCAGCGGTTGTTCACGCTGGCTAAATCAAAAGAGATTATGCAAAAAGATTTTGTGCAAACCGTCCAGAAACGACTAGAGCATGAGTTATCGTGGAGGTTAAAGTGATAGCAGGCACAAAAGGTACTCCCTACGTCGGGGGCTCACGGATACGGCGGAGCCCCGAAGTTTTTGCACATAAGGGAGTTACAGGGTTCAACTGTCTCTGATTATAAGGATAATATGGAATTAAATGAAATAAATATCAGGCGTTTACAAGTGGCTGAATTATTCGGACTGGATGAGAAATATATAAATGAACTTGTATCATCTCATGGCCTGCCGAAAGAAGGGCATAACGAATATAATCTAGTTAAGTGCCTTAAATGGTTCGTGGCGTACAAGGATGAGCTGCATATCAGAGAGTGCAATCGGATCAAACAGGAAAAGCCACAAGATCATTTAGCCCGGAAATCGGCGGAGAAAAAAGACCTTGAAATTCAGATTATGCAAAACAAGTTGATCGAAGCGGACACGGTTAGGATGGCGATTAGTAACATATTCATCCTGCTGTCGCAATGGCTCGATACCATGGGAGTTAGACTTGCTCCTTTGGTTATCGGTAAAACGGAAAAGAAGGAGATACAGAATTTGATTAACGAAGAAGCGGTCAAGATAAAATTAGAAATTTGCAAAATGCCAGTCGAACTGATCGAAGGTAAGACCGACTTAACACAGGGCGACAATGATTAATCAGTTAGCATATAATGAGTTGAGAGGCAAACTCTTTTTAATTGTCCTCCCGGATAATCTTCGGGCGATAATTACAGAGTCAATCGACTTAGTAAAGCCTCACTCTTTTATGCGCATAAGCGACTGGGCGGCGAAGTACAGGAGTGTATCAAGGAAAGAGTCATCCAGGCCGGGAATGTGGGACAATAGTCTTGTGCCGTTTGCCGCTGAAATAATGGACGCATTTTGTGACGATGAAGTAGAAGAACTCACGATGATGGCTTCCGCGCAGGTTGTTAAAACTGAGATCATTAAGAATATCATTGGCTATCATATCCATCACGATCCGCAAAAGATGCTGCTGGTTGAGCCTACTGAGGATGTAGGGCGCGCATTTTCGATTGATAAACTTGAGCCTATGTTTGAGGTGAATCCGCACTTGCAAGAAAAGATAAGCTCTAAAAAAGGCAAGGATAGTGCAAATACGAAATTGCATAAGGTATTTGTTGGCGGATCATTAACGATTGTAGGGTCTAATTCACCGAATTCTCTAGCGCAAAGATCAGTGAAGATTGTATTGACGGACGATGCAGACAGGACCGCTGTTAGCGCAGGCGAAGAGGGTGATCCGATTACGCTTGCAGAGGAAAGGACCGAAACGTTTAGAGATGTTGGATTTAAGCACGGAAGATTTTCAACTCCGACTGTTAAGGGTAAAAGTAAGATTGCAAAACTATTTGAGAAGAGCGATCAAAGGGAGATACACGTGCCATGCCCTTTCTGTGACACGCTGCAGACATTGAAGTTTGATAATCTATGTTGGGATAAAGAGAGCGGAATATTTAATGAAGTAGTTAAATTCTCACCTCATATCTATGGCGAGGATCTTAAACTTGTCGGCAAGATAGATGATCATCATACAGAGACAGCGGCTTACATCTGCGAGAGCTGCGGATCCTTGATTGAGGAGATGCACAAGCCCTGGATGATGCTGAACTACGTAAGTATTGCTAAATATCCCGAAAGAAGGAAACATCGAGGGTATTGGGTTAACCGGCTTTATTCTCCCTTCTCAAGCTGGGCAGATTTAGCGAATAAATATCTAAAGGCTTTAGGAAATCCGGAGGACTTGAAAGTATTTTTTAACACGTCGCTTGCGCTTGTTTGGGAAGACGAAAGAGCTGAGGAAATCGATCATACGGGACTGGTCGACAAGGTAGAAAATTTTAATACTGCCGAGAACCCACTCATCCCGAGCGATATCGTGCTGATAACATGTGGAATTGATACGCAACCCGATAGATTCGAGCTAAATTTCATCGGATGGGCGCCCGGGAAAGAGCCATTTGTTATTTATAAGGGCGAAATATACGGCGATCCAGACCAGGACGATGTTTGGACTGAGCTTGATGAGACGCTTAATATGACCTGCACGCGGGAGGATGGGGTTGTTTTGCCTATCGGAATTAAGCGCGGCGGGCATATAAACAAGCTTACATTCATCGATGCAGGCGGAAAAAACTATGTTTCGGTGATTGAACACGCCAGGAAGAGGCAGCACAAAGGCATAATAGCCATTGTAGGGCGAAGCAGACCGGGTAATCACGTGTTAATGAGCCGCACTATGGTAGGTCCTAAGAAATTGACACAATTACAGAATATAAACGTCGATGCGGTGAAGGACCGGATATTTAAGCTGCTTAAACGTACAAGGGACCGCAAGCCTGACGATAAAGCGCCAGTCGCGCACTTCTCATCAAGGTACTGCGACGAAAATTACTTTGAGGGCTTAGTAAGTGAGAAGCCGGTGCAGGAGTATGATAAAAAACTTGGATTGAAGATAGCCTGGAAGAAGAAGAGTAAGGCAATCCGCAATGAACCGCTTGATATCTTCGTGTATGCCTGGGCGGCAATGGAAAGCGCGCTGCCGAACTTTGAAATGTTGAAGGAGAGCTTAGCTAAGAAGGCGGCTGCGATGAAGAAAGAGAATGAGGAGAAAAAGAAAAGTTTGTTATTGCCTCCGGAGGGCGAAGATCAAGCAAACCCGGAAGTTGAAAAAGTAGAACGCAAAAAGAAAAAAATAGTTAGACGTGAAAATTGGGTAACGAGTTATAAGGTGAATTAAAATATGATTAGCAAAAATATTGATAAAGTGCCTAGGCTTGCTATAGATGATGAAGTAATATTACTGTGGAGTCCGTTAGCAAGGAGGAAGATTGAGGGAATTAGTTATCATATCGTAAATGACGAGATAGTTTCTATTTACTGTTCTTTAGGCAGGGGTTTATCTTTTAATATTGTTTATGATGGAGATAAATTTTTATTTCCAGAGCATTTGAAATTAAGGGCAAAGCAACTTGACCTGTTCAGGGATTCGGCTTTAGCCGTTGATTGGGATGAATAGTTAACTAAATTTAATAAATAATTTTTAAGGAGAAATAAAAAAATGAAAACCGGAATTGAACTCATAGCAGAAGAAAGAAGAGAGCAAATCGAGAAGCACGGGAGGACGATTGAATCAGATGTGAGATTTAATTCTCATGGAGAACTTGCCGACGCTGCTGTTGCAACCCTTGATTATGACTCGGGGTATTCTTCTATTTTTCCTCTCAAGTGGGATGAGAAAATTGTTGATCATATAAAAAACAAATCCTTTTTTGATAGACTAATCATTGCTGGTGCTTTAATAGCTGCTGAGCTTGATAGACTACAGGAGGTAGAAAAATGAAACGGAAATCTGAGTACTGTATCAACCATCCCGACATAGAGAGTGCGCCGGGGAGCAGTCTCTGCGCAGACTGTCTAAAAGCCTACCGAAAAAATCATCATAGAAAATGGTATGATAAAAATGCGCGCGTTGCGAAGAAAAAGAAAGAGAAGAAGCAGGAGATAACGACTATTATTGGCTGGGATCAGCGCATTGCGGTGACTGCCCGGGAAAAGCTTTCGGAGATCTATGATAAGAAAAATATTATTGCAAGAAATATTATGATGTTAGAATAATGGTTTGCAAAACAACAATAAATGCTTAGGAGGTAAAAAATGAAACTGGACGTAGCAAACATTATATGCAAAGATTTGCTTTGCGATAGAGCAAACGAAGTTGATAAAAACGGGATTTTATATACAGAAGCAGCACTTAAAAAACTTGATGGTATTGAAAATATACCAGTATTGTGGGGGTTTAATTCAACCAGAATTGTTGGTAAAGCAAAAGTAAATTACGTGGAGGGGAAAGGATTGCTTTGCACGATTGAGGGAGTCGATAAAGCTTTGTTTAATGGGAAAAAGATAGCACCTATGTATAAGATTGAAGATTGTAAAGGGGGCGATAACATGACTATGGTTGAGGACTGTGAGATTATATTGCTTGGCCTTTGCGAGAATCATTCTCTTGAGAATATACCAAGTATAGTTCTGTAACATTTTTATAAACTTAAAACTAGAATAATACATGGGCGATATACCTCAGTGCAGTAAGATCGATATTTATCCGGCTAACGCGACGAAGTTTTTTGAATCCGGGATAAAGGAGAAGCTGCAGCCGTTTGTGAATATGCTTTTGGAGAAATATTTCTCCGGGCAAGTTGTGATCATGAATGATAAGAACGCCGAGTATATCGTCGGTTTAACCGCTAAGGATAAGCTTGATACTGATATCGATACTGTAGTTAATAGCATAATCGAATCAGTGGAAGTTGAGGTCAAGGTAGAAATAGAGAAAATTAAAATACCAATGGGGAAGAAAAACAGTACTAAGGTGGTGAAGAAAAAGGGGAATAATTGGGTTACGGGATTTTGAAGGTAAAACAAAAATATTAATTAAACAAAAACTAGGAGGAACGAAATGAATATAAATAATTTTTGCAGTAAAGATGATTTTAAGGACTGGATGAAAGTCCCGCATAAAGTAGGGAATTTTATATATGCGACAAATGGGCATATTGCAATAAAGATTAAATGTGACGATAGTTCTATCCCTGAAACGGAAGGTGGGAACAAGATAAATTCTATTTATGATAGTATATCGGGTAATCCCCTTACCTTGAAAATAGATTTTGGAAACCTACCTAAAAACATTTTTGAGCCTGTTTATAAAATTCTTGAAAAGAAAAAAGAGTGCGGCAAGTGTGAAGGAGACGGTAGAATTGTTTGCGATGAATGCGGGAGTGTATACGATTGCCCAGATTGTGAAGGAGATGGTTATTTCGGTGAAGATATATACTCCGATGAAGTTATCGGAGAAAGAATTAAAGAGAAATCGATAGTTAAAATAAGTAATAGCTATTATTCCCCACGGCTTTTAACAATTATAGCAAACGAATTACCAGAAGTTGGATTGTTTGAATATTATGGGGAGCACAAGATAGCAAGGATTATATTCGGTTCTTGCGAAGTATTGATTATGTCAATGTTGATTAACAATTACGATAGAAATACAGAAATAATAGAACTTAAAGAATGCCAATAAAAAATAAGGATGTAAAAATGACACAGAAAGAAAAAATAACGTTCATGCGAATTGCATTATCGATATTACATATTCATATGAAAGAGGAGGATGTTGATAAAGTAGTAACTCTGTATGAAGAGCTGCTTGCTAAAAAAGGTGGCATGACTATTAAGAATATTGTCGAGATTGAAGAGGGAGTGGCAGAAAGGAATAGGCAATATTATAAAAACCATTAGGTCACTATTTTCCGCCCTTAAATAATATTACAAAACACTTGACATTTTATATTACAATTTGTATGTTAGTATAGCTTTAATAAACAATTTATTTAACAAAAATTTGGAGTCTACAATGTGTAATTTTTTAAGTGCAGTTTTGAAAAGAGATACTAACACTAATAATATTTCTTTGTTTTTGTCTAAAAGCGGATCTGATTCGCATTCGGTTATAATAAAAGAATGTCAAGACGAATTTTTGAATCTTGACGATTATAATTTTGCATCTATTGAAATCCTTGACGATGAATTAGTACTTGATTCTGCTACTAAACCCGCCTGGGCGAGAGATTATTTGCGCGCGAACGCCGAACAACTCTTTAGTATAAGATTATCGCTCCTTAGAAAACACAAAGAAGAAGAAAAGAGAATGAAGAAATTACTTGTTGAGAAGAAAGAAATTATAGCAGAAGTTTACGAACTGCTAAAAAATAGAGAAATTCATCCCACCGGAACTTTTGATAGAGGTGGAAGATGGTATGCTGAAAACGACGATTTAATTTCTGTGCGAACTCCTTCACGTGCTTATCCTTATTCGCAGATGGTTGCGTGCCGTACTAAAAAATATGTACAAAAAGTTTTAATAAAATATAATTGTAATACAGTAGTAGAATTGAGAAGTGTAGTTTAAGCAAAAGCGGGAAGAAATTCCCGCCTCTGCAGCTTTAATAAACGCAAACAAAAAAATTTACGTCTATGGGAAAGATAAGAAAAGAAATATTTGCTTACAATCAGCTGATCAAGAATGCATCGCCTCTTTCTCATAGCTTTGTTGATAAATTTTTGCTTGAAAGCGGCTTGCTCTATTTAATAGAGTCAGATAAGGACGAAGATTTTTTGTTATATGTTTGGCGTATAAAAGGTCGTCTACCTTTTTTCAGATTAAAACGAAAGTTAAAAAAAATACGACTTGAACTAAATTTACCAAATAGGGATTATCCAAAACCAAAAAATTTATAGGAGAAATTATGGCAATTACAATCAGAACAGAAAATCTCGCTCCGGGGCTTGAAGAAAAGCTCGGGGAAATTTTTGATAATAAAACAACAGGCGGGGAAATAATAATTGATTCTTTCCTGTACCTTAGACGAGACACATTACAGGAGCTAAAGGGTATTTTTACAAAAGAGGAGTTAACGGGACTAATCGCACTCCGCAACGGGACAATATTCGAGCCGCAATTTTCTTGCAATGCAAAATTTTTGTTAGCAGAGTTAGAAGATGCAGAAAAGTTTGACAATCAATCAAAAAATTTTAGCTTTGATTATAAAAAACTTATAGCGAAGATTCAGAAATTGACTTCCGCTCAAGTCTATTTTTTGCTCCTAGAAATTAATCGATTCTGGAACAAAGAAAGCGCAAAGGAAAATTCTCTAGATGATTTTATAAAAAAAATAATTTAATTTGTCCGCGTTACGGAGGGAAAGTAGTAAATTACGAAAGGCTGTTGCACCCCGAAAGCATATCGCCGGGAGAGTTTTTCAAATCTAAAACAAATAAAATTTAATAAGGAGCAAAAATGGATAATGCAACAAAAGCACACAATGATTTTTCAGATCAACTTTCAAAACTGATCGTTGAATTTCACAAAGAGCACCCTGATTTGTTTATTAACGGCATCGATATTGTAAGCGGTGTATCTGCAACCGAAGCAAAAATATTTTTTGGCGTGAAAGTAGAGATACTCGTTCAACCATCCTAAAGCATCCGCACCAAATAATTCCATCATATCAAGCCGGTTTATCCGGCTTTTTTATTTTTTAGGAATTATTCACCTCGTCAAATGAGGTGATCCCTCGTGTACTACAAACATTTTTATTTTTACGTTACTCTCGAAAATTAAAAAAGCAGAATGAATTTCTGCGAAATTAAACTTTTGAGAGTAAATGGAAATATTAAATCAAAAATTAATTGCCGGGTTCAATTGGACATGGTTAGAAACAATTCCCGGCTATCCCGCATCTATTTATGAGCTTTCATTCGTGCTTAAGAGCGGCGGCGCAGGTCCTTTTACTATTCCCGCTACTGCAAGCGGCGAAAACTATTCCATCTCTCGCAAAGTTTTAGATACACAATCAATTCCCGCAGACACTTATACTTATTACGCGATACTTGAAAACGGTATTGACAAAATATTATATGAGCAAGGCACTGTCACTATCCTTCCAAACATTTCTCTCCAGGGTACAGACCCGCGCGAATATTGGCATCGCATTTATGATAATCTTAAGGACGCTTATGAAAAATTAAGTTCACGTGAAGCTGCAGAGGTACAACTACCGGGCGGACGATCTGTGAAGTTTGCGGATAGAGCGCAGTTGGTAAAAGAAATAAATCATGCTGCCGTAAAAGCAGGTATACAAAAAGCACGTAAAAATATTTTCGCAAGATTTATTGACGTATAAGACTATGAAATTATTTGATAAAATATTAAAACGAAATAAACCGGATTCCGGGAACGCTGCTATTAATCGCACAGTCGTTAATAATGCTTTCCTTCGCGGCTATAAAGCGGCTAAGATGGGACGGCTTACTGACGACTGGCTTACTACGCAGATAAGTATCAACCGTGAGATACGGACTGATATCCGCAAGGTAAGAGACCGCGCAAGAGACTCCTGGAAGAATAACGCATACGTAAGAGCGTACGCTTTACGAACCCGGGCTAATGAAGTGGGTGCGGAAGGCTTCTCCTTCCAAAGTAAAGTCATGCTGAAAAATGGCAATGACGACGAGCGGTCTAATAAAATGATCGAGGATATGTGGACTGAGTGGTGTAAAAAAGAAAATTGCACTATGACCGGGCAGTTAAATTTTACACGGCTTCTATGGCTATTAGACTCAACACTGCATAGAGACGGCGAAATTATCGTCCGCAAAATAACGGGACCGAGTGTGAATAAGTTTGGTTTTTCTTTAGAGCTTATCGAGCCGGATGCTTTGGATGAAACTTTCAACATGCAATTGGCAAACGGTAACGTCGTTATAACCGGTGTTGAAATAGACCAATGGAAAAGACCGGTGGCTTACTGGTTTAAGAAGCGTGATCCGATTGATGAGTTGTACGGAATACTTAAAACCGGTTATCAGAATTTAGTAAGATATCCCGCTGAAGAAATTATTTTCGTTATTGATCCCGAGCATACAAATCAGCTGAGGGGCATGAGCCATTTAGCGCCTGTGCTTGTTACGCTGCATAACATCGGAGCATATAGCGAAGCGGCTACGTTTAACGCGCGTGCCGGGGCTTCCAAAATGGGCTTCCTTTACAATGAGAAGGGCGAAGGCGAAGAATATGAAGGCGACGAGGTAGATGACGGCGGCAATACGATCACGAATTTTGCATCCGGAACGATTGAGCAATTACCGAACGGCTTAAAATTTCAAGCATTTGATCCTACCTACCCTAACGGTGAGTTTCCAAATTTCATAAAATCACAATTAAGAGAAGGCGCTGCAGGCTTAGGCGTGCAGTATAATTCGCTGGCAAACGATTTAGAAGGCGTGAACTTCTCATCGATGCGCTCAGGGCACATTGACGAGCGCGACAACTGGATGATTAATCAAACACTGCTTAGGGACGGTCTTATTATACCGGTGTTTGAGACGCTTTTGAAATGGGCATTGTTAACCGGTGCACTTGCACTTAATTATGCAGACTACGACAGGCTAAACAAACCTCAGTTTAACGGGCGCCGGTGGAGTTGGATTGATCCGCTCAAAGATGTTCAAGCCGCTGTGCTTGCAATTGATGAAGGCTTATCAACCCGTACGCAGGAAGCAGCGAAACAAGGTTCAGATTTCACCGAGATAGTTAAGACGCTTTCGAAGGAAATAAAAGAAGCAGATGAAAATCAAGTTGTATTCGGACAGAAAAAAGATATTAAAACAAACGTAACTGCGGATCCGTCGCAAGACCCGAATGCGGTTGACGGCAATGGGGACACTCCTGCGAACACCGGTAACAAAAATTATAAAAATAAAATATTTAAGGTAGCATAAGATGGCAAGAATAACTTTAGATCAATTACGAAGCCAGATAGCGGGTAAGACAGTTGGAAGGCATCTGACGATTGACCGTGCGGCAGTTGATGAATCGGCAAGGACAGCTGAGTTTAGCGTGTCCTCTGAATACCCGGTTGAACAATGGTTTGGTTTTGAAATATTGGATCACTCTCCGGAGTCGATTGACCTATCCAGATTCATCGGAGGAGCTGCTCACCGCGATAGTCATTTTGGCGATCAGATAGGCATTATTGATAACGCAATGATCGATCAGAAAGAAAAGAAATTACGAGTTAAAGTTCGCTACTCTAAAGGTGCCCGTGCGCAAGAGATTTTCCAGGATATACTTGACGGAATAAGGAAAAATGTCTCTCTACGTTATCAGATACATGATATCGTACTTGACAGAGAAGTTGACGGCGTGCCTTATTACAGGGCGACCAAATGGGAGCCGATACATACAAGCGAAGAACCAGATCCAGCAGACCCGAATGTAGGGCATGGAAGAAGCAAGGATAGTGAGCCTGTAATAATTCCTTTAGATGCGGCGAAAAACTTGGAAGAGCAAATTGAAGAGATCAATAAGAAAAATGAACGTGGCGTTAAAATTTTATTAACAAATCAAAAAAGGAGTAAATCCATGACAGAAGAAGAAAGACAAGCGTTACTTGCTAAGCAAGCCGCTGACACACAAAGGGCAGTTGATGAGGCTCGCTCTGCTGAGACTAACAGAGTAAAAAACATCTATGCTGTTGCGAATGATTTTCAAAGGAACATTCCCGGCGTTGATCTGAAAAAAGAAGCCGAGAAATTTGTTGCCGAAGGGAAAAGCGACAGTGAATTCAGAACGATGGTGATGGACAAAATGAAATCACCGGAAGCAGCGAGAACACCCGACACTCAGTTAGGTCTTGGAGGTCGGGAATTAGAAAATTATAGCTTACGGAAAGCGATACTTGCTTTAGCCACAGGCGATAGGTCGAAGCTTGGCGTAGAACTGGAAGCGTCAAAGGAGATCGAGAAGAAACTCAACCGCGAAGTCGGTAAGAATTCTATTCTAGTTCCCTGGGACGTGCAGATGAGAAAGATCCGCACAACTAAAGACCGCGATTTAATCGTTGGCACTCCTGCAAGCGGCGGGTATGCAGTGCAGTATCAGTACACTCCGCTTTCGTTTTTGGAGATTCTTCAAAACGCAATGATAACTGCTCAACTAGGCGTTACGGTGCTTGACGGCTTAATCGGTAATGTACCGATGACACGCGAGCTAACGAAGAACATTTTTTACTGGGCTGCAGAGAGTGCGGGGCCAACTCAGAGCGATATAACCTTTGCGCAAGATTTGATGACGCCGAAAACTGGTGGCGCGCTTACAAAGATGTCCCATAAATTTTTAATGCAAAATAGCATCGGCGGAGAAGCTTACGTAACACGTAAACTTGCTTTAGCCAGCGCATTAGGATATGATCTTGCTGCACTGTATGGATCCGGCACAGGTATTCAGCCTAAAGGTTTGAAAAACGTTTCCGGAATCGGCGGCGTTTTGGGGACCACGTTCACGCGCACAAAGGCATTGCAAATGATCGCTCAGATTAAGTCTGCAAATGCTTTGGTCCTTGGTGGGCCTAAGTTCTTGACCGATCCTGTAACCTCCTCAACTCTTCAGGGCATTGATACGACTACCGGCTTCGGTAAATGGCTGCTTGATAGCGGTAAGATGGTCAACGTGGATACTGCCGAAAGCAATCAGGTCGTAAGCGGCGATCTATTTGCTGGTGTCTGGGAAGCTTTATTACTCGGTATGTGGGGCGTTGTTGAAATTAAAGCTAATGAATTCGGCGCAGGCTTCGCGGCTGGCGACATTGAAGTAAGAGCTTTAGTTGACATGGATGTATTCGTTGAATACCCTGCTGCTTTCTCATATGCAACGGGCGTAGCTGCATAATCTTTGGAATAATGAGCGGCGATTATTTCGCCGCTCATTTCTAGTTCTAGTTTTTTTTAATTCAAAATTATTTAATAAAATTTTAGAGGATAAAATGACAAACGAAGAATTTAACGCTGTTGAAAAGCTTAAGATAACTCAACCTGTTTGGGTAAAAGGTAAGTTTTACGAGAAGAACTCGACAGTCGAGCTTAGCGGCAATGATAAAGTACAATTGATCGGCACAAACAAAGCTGTTGTTGTCCCGGTTGCTGCACCCGCAAAGGATCCTGTAAAGTAATGTCTTTAGATATCGCGGAAAACTGTTTTGATACTGGTTTTGAGGAGGATGTAGTCATAACGGCTGCATCCGGCCCTCAAACTATTAAGGCGCACTTTCATTCGAAGTATGTAGTGGCAAATCTTTTCAACATGAATATTGAAGCTGCATCACCGATGGTAGAGGTAATGACAGACGACTGTCCAGATGTTAAAAACGGGGACGCGCTGGTCTATAAAGGCAAGACATACTTTGTGAAAGAGCGGCAGCCGGATTCTGACGGGTTTACGTTCATAATCCTGGCGGAGGACTAATGGCGGCGCTTGATATAAAACAGCAATTGATTATGGACGTTATGCTCGGCGCATTGAAGAACATTACAGTTCTCAATGGATATAGAACCGATATCGGTATAACAGTAAGCGAATATAACGGGGATGTTTTTGGAAAAGGTGAAGATCCGCGCACGATGGTGTTTGATGTATCGGACGTGAATACGGATGAACGCGCACAAGGCGGATACGAGGGCAAGATAACAATTGAGGTGCATCATTTATGCAGCATGGGGAAAGATACAATACCGTATTTGAGGAAGATGATAGCAGATGTGAATCGCTGTATCGGGCTAAATAGAGAATTATTCTGGGGAAGCTTAAATGTTACTATTACACGCGTGAAAGACGAAAAAGGAATTGACAAAGAGGACCGGACAATCGGCGGGGCAATACAGACGTTTGAAGTTACTTATTCGGATTACGAGTTCGGGGTAATGGAGTAATGGAATTTTTAGACAGGTAACAATTACAAATAATTTAATAATGAAAGGTTCAAAGCAATGAAAAATCACATAAAACTTTCGGTTATAACTGTATTTCTCTCAATGATATTATTTACCGGCATGGTTCAAGCGCAGTCTGTCCAGCCGGGAGTAAGTATTAAGCAAGCTCACACCCAGGAGATTGTTTTGATCGACACGGTAGGAAATTCGGAAAGCAAAATAATAGCAGTCCCAATAGGCGATAATTTAGACTCGATTGCGGTAAGCTTTTATGCGCATGGCTTAATCAACTTAGATTCGCTAGATGTAAAGCTCGGCTTCAGTTCGAGCCTCACTTATGCAACTAATCCCAATACAATAAATTTTCTGAGCGCTACCGATACGACCTATAGTAAGGTGCTAACGACGGCTAATGATACTGCGGTAGCATCATTTGTCTCTAAGGTGACTACAATCCCAAACACTGCTTTAACAGGATATAATTACATCCAATTTACTTTTGTAGCAGGAAGCACAGGGAATTCGGGGTTAACTCCTGCCGAGAAGTTGGTTGTTGTCATTGACAAATATTACTCCAAATAACATTCCGCTCCGGAGCAAAAGGATGAATATTATTATAAAGGAAATGGGATTTTGCGGCAATCTGCAATGGATACTGAATGAAGAAGGATCCGGAGCGAAGTTTTATAGATCGTCTGCTTACTACCCCGATAATAGGGCTAATCCTGTCACTTCTTCCGGAGTGACGATTGATCCCGGAGTTGATTTGGGTAATGGCGATAGAGATATGATTGATGACGTGCTAGAATATTATTTGCGCATTGGTCTGCTTGACGGTGTGCAGAATGCACTGCTAAGGCAGGCAATCGGGTTAAAGAAATTTAATGCGATTGATTGGATAAACGAAAATGAAAAGCATTTCAAAAATAAATTTTTAGTTAAGACGGATACTGCAGAGATAGTAGCCGGAAGATATTCCGCAGTTAATTACTGGAGATATTTAGTTGACAAGCTGCCGGAACTATTGCAGATAAACCTGCCTTTCATGGCGCCGTCCGTTCATACCGCTTTGTTATCGCTTGCGTATAACTGGGGTATGTCGAGAACCGTGGATCTAGTTGCGTATCCGATAAAGACACGTAATTATTCAGAGCTGAGCGCTCGCATACTGACGGTAAAGCATAATAGCCGGGCGTTGAATGAAAGACGAGAGAGGGAAGCGGAACTCATATATACTGCTGCCGCGAAAGGGAAGGAATTCGCAATTGATATTAACGAAAACTTAAACCCGGAACCCTTGACAGTCATTCCGATAGGGTTGCACGATAATCTCAAAATGAATTTTGTAGATCG
>JAEHJW020001569.1_pt1 | contig 39646 bp, 47 predicted proteins | sample 9271431 | NCBI WGS metagenome assembly JAEHJW02 | reverse complement strand
TAGGATTTAGACCAACTAATACTGAAATGATGTTAGATCAAATTATAAGATATACTACAGCTATTATAGATATTAATTTAGGTAAAAATTTAGAACATGAATTAAAAAATGATTTATCATATAATAAAGTATCCTATAATAATGAAAATAAATATCAAGAATTTTATGAAATGGTAAAAGATTGGAATACAGAAAAATATTTTGAAGAACTATCAAAACTTATAGGTTTAGATAGTACTGCATTTAAACAAATATTTGCATCTAAATATGGAATAAATTCAATAATGATATTTGAAGATATATCTAATTATTTTTTAATTTTATTTTTATCATATTATTTTAAAATAAAAGAAGTATTATCTTCTTATATTTTATCTAATGATAAAACATCAAATTTAGGGCAAAGAATGTTAAATTTTATGACTTATCATTTTAACAGTATAAGATAATTTTATAATAATTTAAATAACAAAAACCTATGGAAAACTATGTAGAAAAAGTTGGTAATAATTACTTAAATTTTCACAGAGCTTTAGTTTTAGATAATAATGACCCTAAATTCTTTGGTAGAGTAAAAGTTTATATTCCTGATATTATGGCACCGATAGATACTCAAGCACCATCTAATTCTAATATGCCTGCAAATTCTATACCATCTAATTCAACTCCTCCTCCTGTATCACCTAATGCACCAGGTTTATGGTCTTTACCTGCTAATACAGGATTCTCAGGTTCCAATTCTCAAATGTCGAATGAAGGTGGTCAATTTTCTGGATCTTCATTAATACCTGTTGTTGGACAATGGATATGGATATTTTTTGAAAATGGAGATCTTAATAGACCATATTATATAGGTGGATTAAATATTAAAGATACTCCTATTACTTATGAAAATACGCAAGGTTCTCAACCATATAATAAATGGATATTATTTAGATCTCCTTCAGGTAAAAAAATTCATATTTCTGATGATCCTACAGATACTCAAGTTAAAATTACAGGTTCTATGAAAAATCCTAAAGCTATAAGTGATACTTCAGATCATACAACATTTTCTATATTAGAAACTAATGGAACCAAACAAGTAGTAATGCAAGATCCAAATGGTAATTATTTTAGAATGCATCAAGATGCTAATAAAATAGAAATTGTATCTAATGCAAATACTATATTAAATACAGGTCAAACACAAATAGCTATTAATCATGATACTGATCAAGTATTTATGAAAAATTCCACAGGAACAGTAAATATTCAAGGATCTAATATAACAACTCAAACTCAAGGTGTTATAACAACTCAAACTCAAGGTTCAGTACAAACTCAAGCTGTAGGTCCAATTATAGCTACCAATAATGGTGGGGTTGTTCATTTAGATCCTAGTTCTGGTGTTAATATGTTAACATCTCAAAGTGTAAAAATAAATTCTATAGGTAATTCAAGTTTTAATAGTGACAATTTGAATTTTAACGGTGGTGGACTTCATATATTAGCTGCTTTACCTAATATTATATCTACAGCTGCTAATGAAGGAACAACAAATGTTATTGATAATGTAAGCAATATATCTAATAACATAATGTCTTCTATATCTAATATCAATACATCTGATTTTTCTAATATTGGTAATATAGTTAAATCTAGTATAAATAATATGACTAATTTTGCTTCTACAGGTTTATCTTCTTTAAGTTCTAGTGTAAGTAATGTAATTAATTCAACTACTAAAGATATTAAGACATCGATACAACAATTGGATAATAATTTATTTATTTCTAGTATTGAAAGTACTATATCAAATATAGGTTCTTCTTTAGAATCATTTGGTTCTTCTGTTATCACAAATATAAGCGGTGAAGCAGGTGGATTATATAATAATGTTAAAAATTATTTATCTACTTCTACAATAGATTTATCGACACAAAGTTCAATATTAAATTCTGTATCTCAAGCTACAAACAACATGAATAATGGAGTTTCATCTTTAATATCTGATACAAAAAATATTATTTCTAATATAACTGTTAGTAATCTTAATCAAGTAAAAAGTGATATTGTTATTCCACAACTTGCTCCAATTATTCCACCTACTAAAAATATATTAAATCCTATATTAACTGAAATATAAAAAAGGAGAAAAATTCATGATATATAATATCATAATAATAACATTTACTTTCTGCATTTTTATTTTTATTATTGAAAAAATCTTTAAATATTTATTTATAAATAAATTTATTGATTGGAATGCTTATTTAAAATTTGTATTAGATAGTTGTTATGAAGTTGTATATACGAAAGATATTATAATATATATAACTTCTAATGTTTCTTTATCTACTTCTGAAGCTGAATATAGAAAAGTTTTAATGTTATTTATAAATCAGATAAATATAAAATTAGGTAAATTAAGAAAATCTATATATATAAAATATTTTTTTACTGAACAACAATTTTTCGATTATATAAATATTTATTTATATGAAAGAATACAAATGAGTACTACAGAATCTAGAATTATAAATCCAGAAGAACCTTTATTTAATCAAGATATTAACAGTACTAAAAATGAAAAGTACTAAAAATGATATTCTAATTAGAACAATAATAAATTAGAAAGTTTAAAAATTATTACATTCTAATTAGAACAATAATAAATTAGAAAGTTTAAAAAAATTTAAATTATAAAGGAGATTAAATCATGTTAGTAAATGAAAGTAATTATAGTTTTTTAGCACCAATTGCGAGAGAATATTGGAAAGGTGTAAATGAAATGACTTATGTTAATACACCTGCTACAGCAAAATTAAGAGAATTTTTATTACAGAAAAATGACAAATTAAGCAATGTTGCATTAATTGAAATGCTTATGACTGAAGATAAGATTGTAGTTGAACCTTATAAACTTTCTAAAGAAGAAAGAGATGCACATCCTGCTACTGATGGTAAATCTGTAAACGCAAATAAAGAAATATCAAAATATTTCAAAAAAGGAGAATTTGGTGCTGATGAATATACAGAAAAACAATTTAAAATAACAATGTTAAAACAAGCAAGTAAAACTAAGCCTACTGAAGAAACTAAAAAAGCAGCTGAAGAATTAGTAAAAAATAAAGAAGGTTTCTTTAAAAAGATAGGTAATGGATTAAAAAGCTATTATGAAAGTCTTATTAAATTTGCTAAAGAAAATAAAATTTTAACAGCTTCAGTAGTTGTTGTAATATTTGGTTTAGTTATATTAGCTTATTTAAAAATGAAAAACAAATTAAATACTTACAAATTATTAAGAAATATTTTAATAGGTGCTGTAACTGCAGGTGCTTTAACATCGTTAATAATGTTTATTATGAAATTTGTTAAAGGTGGAGAAAAGAAAGAAGAAGCTAAAGAAACATCTAAAGAAAAAGCAGCTTGGATGTTATATTAATTAATAACAATAACAAAAATTCATCAGGTCGTATATTAATTTATATGACCTGATATTTTTCTCTCGTGAACTACTTATTGATAAATCAATAAGCTTCTTGGTTCATCGATAAGATGCTTTTTAGTACATAGATTTACATCTACGATGTCATCCACAGAGCTTATCTCCCCAAGCGTAAATTTCGTCGTACCCGACGTATTTTTAATATTTATAGATGCATTTACATCTCTATCATGTTCAGTATGACATTGTGGACATATCCAGTTACGTACAGATAAATCCATATCCTTGTAGATATATCCACATACTGAACATTCTTTTGATGTATTTCTGGGATTTACTTTTTCTAGATAACAACCAGCTTCTTCCGCTTTGTAGTTTAAGAAAGAAATAAATTGACCCCATGCGGCATCATAAATTGATTTAGAAATATTATTGTTTTTAATCATATTTTTAATCTGTAAATCTTCTACTGCTATATAGCCATAATTATCTACAATATTTCTTGATAATTTATGTTGAAAATCTTTTCTTTGATTAGCAATGTATTTGTATAATCTAGCGACTTTTAATCTTGATTTGTTTCTATTATTAGAACCTTTCTTTTTATTAGAAAGTTGTCTTTGTTTTTTAATAAGTAATTTTTCAGATTTGATAAGATATTTAGGATTATCGATGATTTTTCCATCTGATAAAACAGCAAATGATTTAATTCCTACATCTATACCAATTTGTTTATTTGGGATAGGTTTAATTTCAGGAGTATATTCAACTGTAAAACAAACATACCATTTATCAATTTCTTTTTTGATGTTACATGTTTTGATAGTTCCGTCAATATTACGATGTAGTTTAATTTTAATATTACCGATCTTGGACAATTTAAGTTTACCATCTTTATCTATTTCAAAACCAGATTGAGAATAAGTTATCGAATCGTATCTTCCTTGATTTTTAAATCTAGGAAAACCAGCTTTACCTTTCTTTTCTTTAACACGTCTAAAGAAATTGATGTAAGCTTTTTCAACTCTGAATAGAACATCTTGTAAAACTTGAGAATGAATAGATTTAAGATATTCAATGTTTTTCTTATCTTGAACTAGAATTTTCTGTTGATCTATGCATAATAATCCTTTATTAGTTTCTTCATAGTGTCTATTTCTGTCAACTAAACAGGAATTATATAAGATACGACAAGTTTCCAATGTCCAATTAAGTTTCTCAATTTGATTTTTAGTTGGATATATTCGATATTTATATGTTTTAAACAAATTGTACTCCTGTTTTAGTTTTTATATTTATTCTAATTCATATTAAACAAAATTAACAAAATTCACGATTTATCCTTCCTTTAAAAAAGAAGGAGTTCTCGCATTTTCTCTCTTAAAATTTATTTAGTAGAACAAATATAAAATAAACTATTTGAATAATTTTATCAAAGGAGATTTAATTTAAATATGTTAATAAATGAACAACAAATTTATTTTTTACAACCAATAACAAGAGAATATTGGAATGTGATAAATGAATCAACATATTTTACTACTCCTGCATTATATAAAATAAGAGAATTTTTATTACAGAAAAATGATAAATTGAGTAATAATATATTAATCGAAATGATGTTATCAGAAGATAATGATAATGAAGAAATTAAAAAGAAAAAGGTTAAATTAAAATATATTATACAACATTTAATTCAAGGTAATATTGACCCTACAGTAGAGTATTTACAAAATTTAAAACAAAAAAAATTATCAATTAAAGAAGAAAATAAAGCAAAAGAATTAGTAAAAAACAAAGATACATTTTTAAATAGAATTGGACCTAAATTAGCTAGAATGGTTAATTTAGTAGAAAAAAAAATTTATAAAGGTAATTATGAAAATTATTTTTTAATTGTTATGGAATGTGCAATATTTATAACTGCATCATTATATATGATACATGATATGGTAGGATTTACATTAATGATTACATATTTATTACATTTATTTATTATAGGTTTAATATTTTTAAGTTTAAAATATATATTAATGAAAAAGTATAGTAAAGAATTTACATTAAATATAAAAAATAAATTACATATGAATAAAAGGAGATTAAATTATGTTAATTAATGGTATGAAATTAACTGAATCAGATTATAGTTTTTTAGCACCAATAACAAGAGAATATTGGAATGTAGTAAATGAAACAACATATTTAGATACTCCGGGTATTGCAAAATTAAGAGAAATGTTATTACAGAAGAATGATAAATTAAGTAATATTGCATTAATTGAAATGATGATGAATGAGGATTTTACAAAGCAAGAACTTTTAGATTTTCAAAAATCAGCAAGTGAAGAAGATAAAAATAAAATAAATCAAATATTAGAAAAAGTTGCTAATGGTGAAATTACTACTAATGACTATTATCATTTAACAGATAATCTTATTCATGGTATAAAACCAGAATCTATTAAGGGTGAAAAAGTTGATAATGATGCACAAACTGATTCTGATGAAGAACATATGAATTCATTAAATAATCAAGAACCTGAATCTGATGAAAAACCTGTATTAGGTCCAAATGTAAAATCAGATCAAACAAAACCTGCAGATAAAGGACTTGGTAAAGCTTTAGATACTATAAAAGATAAAACAAAAAAAGATAATATAATAAAATTTTGGAATGGTGCTAAAGATTGGATGAGTAAACATAAATTTTATTCTGTAGGAATATTTGTTATATTTCTTTCTATTGCTATGTTAGCAATTTTATATGTAACAGGAAAACAGAATGGTCCTATAGGTTCTATGTTAAAAAAATTATTAATTGCAGCTATGGTTGGTTCAGGTATTGCAATGTTAGTAAAATATGTATGGGGTTTATTAGGTATTAAAAAAGAAGACAATAATGAAATTAAAGAAAAAACAGGAACATGGATGATTGATGAAATGGTTTCAAATTCTGAATATATATTAATATATAATAGTATAATATAATTTTGTTTATATATTCCTACCCTTACGGGTAGGAATATAATTAAAATCTAATTTAACTTTTAAAAAGAGGATTTTTAATTTTGACTAGTATAATTTTGAAATCTATTATAATTGAAAATTTTAAAAAATTATCTAATTTTCAATTAAATTTAGATAATGGTAATAATATTTATTTAATCAAAGGTTCTAATGGTTCAGGTAAAAGTAGTATATTTGAAGCTATATATACTTGTTTATATGGATCTAAAACAGGAACTACTGATAGTGATGTAATACAAAAAGGTAAATTAAGTTCTACTTTACAACTTAATATAGAAATAAATGGTGAAGAATATATTATAGAAAGAATATTAGGTAAAGGAAGTAAAGTTACTATTACTAAATCAGGTTTAGTATTATCTGATAAATCTAGTACATCTAAATCTATAATAGAAAAACTTATTCCAGAATATATTTTAACTATTTCAATGTTACAAGTTAAATCTAAGAATGAAATTAAACAATTAATTAAAGAAGTAATTACAAGTGTTTTAAATATAGATGATTTTTTTGAAAAATTAAAAAATAAAATAAATGAATTTAACAATATATTAAATCAAATTAATCAAAATAAAAATATAATTAACAATGACATATCTAATATTAATAATAATATTTCTAATTATAATAATAGAATTATAAATATTGATCAACAAATATTATCTTATAATAATCAAATTTCTGAAATAGATAGTAAATTAAATGGTATAACAATAGATTATATAATAAAAGTTAAAAATGATGTAACTAATGAATATAATAAAAGATATAATGATGTAAAATCTAATTATGATATTAAATTAAAAAATTTAAATAATAATATCAATGAATATAAAAAATTAGATTTTGAATTTCAAAGTTCTTATAATCAACTATTAAATGAAATAAAAATACATAAACAAGAATTAGTAAATAATTTACAGAATACAAATTCTACAATAGAAAGAAATATTTCAACAATAGATGCTAATATAAATAGTGTTAATAATGATATTCAACATAAAACTTTAGAATTATCAAAAGATATATGTCCATTATGTAAACAAAGTATTCCTCAAGAATCAAAAAATAAAATTAAAGATTCTATTGAAAATTTAAAATTAGAATCTAAAACATTATTAGATAATAAAAACAGTTTATTAGAAAAGTTAAATAATAATAAAATTATTTATGAAAAAGAAGTCAATGATGCTATATTAAAATATTCAAATTTAGTTAATGAAGTAAATGATAAAATTAAAAATAATAAAATTAATATAGATAATTTAAATACCGAAATTACTAAGGTAAACAATGAAATTTTAAGTATAGATACCAATCTAATATATAATCAAGTCATACAAGATTTAAAAGTAAATTTAGATATATTAAATAATAGTTCTATATATACTAATATGATTAATAATAAAACATCTTTACAATCTAATATAGAAACTTTAAATTCAGAAAAAATATATATCGATGATCAAATTAAAATTTCTAATGATAAAAATATAAATTTAAATAATAATATTATTAATTTAGATAAAGAATATGAAGAATATGAAAGAAAATTAAATATATATTCATATTGGAATGATCAGAAATTATTAAAAAGTATATTATTAAAAAGAATATCTTTAACTATCAATTCTTTACTAAAAGAAAAATATCAATCTGTATTAGAAATAGATTTTGATTTAACTGATAAAGATATAGAAATTATAGTTAAAAATATGAATAATGAAAGAATAAATATTGAAAATTTATCTCAAGGTGAATTTGCTATTACTACATTAAGTATTATATGTACTTTTAGAGATGTATTATCTTCTAAATATAATTTTAATTGGATGTTATTAGATGAATTTTTAGATAGATTAGATAAAGAAAATATGGAACTAGTAATTAAATTTTTAACTGATAAGATAGAAGGTAATAAATTTATTATTACACATAATACATATGCACAAGAATTACAATGTTTTACAGATATAATTGATATGGAAGCTTTTCAATAAAATAAGGAGAAAAAATGAAATATGTTATCATAGGTGATTTGCATTGTAAATTAACTAATTATTCTTTAACAGTGAATGGAATACCAGAGCAATTATATTTTCCTTTAAAAAATTTAAAAAATGCTGCTAAATATGCAAAAGAAAATAATGCTAAATTAATAATAGCAGGAGATATAATAAATTCTAAATTATTAATACATCAACAAGTTATTACAGAAGTAATGGAAACTTTATTAGAAATAAAAAATGATAATGTAGATGTTTATATTTTATTAGGAAATCATGATTATGAAATATTAAATGAAAAAGTATATTCATATTTATTAAATTTAAATATAAAAATAGCTACTCCACAAAATCCTATTATTGAAGATGAATTTGCATTAGTTTCATATTCAAAACCAGAATTAATGATGGAAGAATTACAAAATATAAATACAGATAATTTAAAATTATTAGTTTCACATTTAGGTTTAATAGAAGGAGAATTAACAGGTAGTGAATTTAAAATAGGAGAATTTTCTATTAAACAGTTTAGTCATCTAAAAAATGTTTGGATAATTTTAGGACATTATCATAAACCTCAAAAAGTATCAGAAAGAATATATTATGTAGGTTCTCCTATTCCTACTAGACTAGATGAATTAGATGAAGAAAAAAGATTTTTATTTTTAGATACTGATAAAGATGAAATAAAAAGTATTTCTACTGAATATCCTAAAATAAAACAATTTGATTTAACTATAGATGAAAAAATAAATATAAAAGAAATAGAAAGAGATATTAAAAAATCTTTTAGTAAATATGTATTTAATATACCTAGTAATTATAATTATATTAAAGAATTAAGAAACTTATCTAATAATTATAGAGGTTATGTTTTTTTGAAAACTAAAAATGAAGATATAGAATATAACAAAATAGAAAATATAGAAAATATTAATTTAAAAGATATATTTAATGATTTCTTAAAAATTAAAACTTCTTATGAAGAAAAATATAAAGATGAGTATTTGAATTTAATTGGTGAATTATTATGACCGATATGAGAGAAAGATTATATTTTCTTGTTAAATATGATAGAAATATATTATTACAAAAAAATTATAAAAAAATATATTTTGTAATTAATGATGAATTTTTTACAAATTTTGTTTATTTTTTAAATAAACAAGTAAAATATTTTTATCCTTTAGAATTATGCTATAATGATTTTAAATTTGAAACTAAAATTATATCTAATGATAAAAATAAAAAAATAAATATATTAAATTTTGTTAAACAAGAAAATAAATTTGATTTATATCAAATATATATTACAAAAACTCAAAAAAATAATATCAAAAATAAATTTTTAGAATTTACTAGAATTAATTCAGATAAAAATTTTAATGAATTATTTTTTGAAACTTTAATAAATGAAGGTATTAGGTTAATTAATATAAATTTTGATAGCAATAATATATTTGAAAATTTTTATTATAAATTAACTAATAATTATTCTTTAGATAAAATAGAATATGATATAGCTCAAAGTAGAAATTTTACATTTAATAAAGAAATTATGTATAAAGAGATTATAGATAAAATAAAAAAAATTAATCTAAATAAATTAAAAAATAATGCTTTATGTTATAAATTATTTTCTATTAATATTAGTATGTATGGAATAAATTTGTTTTAAAAAATGATTACTTAATCTTTCTGAAAATACTTCTTCTAAAAACATTTTAGCTTGATTATAACCTTGATCTAACATCTTTTTAACATCTTCATTAGTAACTTTAAATTTAAATGATGGATAATTAGTATAAATAGGAATATTAAAATAATTTTGATTTATATACTTTTCTAAATTCATTTGTATTTTTTCTTGCGAATTAATTGAAGTATTAAGTAACATATCCATATATTCAACTATATTCTTAGGTTTATCATATGTCATTTTATTATCTTTGAAATAAAAACCTAATACAGGATATGATGAATTTGAATTTTCACAATCCCATATATTTGTATCAAAATTAATTGTTAATCCACCATCTACATAATAATTATTATTTATATTGCAAGGTTGAAAAATAAATGGCACTGTCATACTAGCTAGTATGGCTTTATATAATTGCACATCTTTTAAATATTCATAATCATTTTTACTAATATTACTTGTAACAATTTTTAATTTAATTTTTTGTTTATTTACAAGATTAAAAGCGTTAATACCATAATCATGTAATATATTTATAAATTTTATTTCATTCCATTTGTATAAACCTAATTTAAAAAATGATTTCCAATTTAATGTCATTATATCCGTAAATCTAAAATCTCTAGCAAAAATCATTAAGTCTTGACTAGATAAAATATTAGAAGTATATAATCCAGCTACTAATGAACCTCCTGAAGTTCCTGCAATACCTTTTATATTATAATCATTATCTATTAAATATCTTAATACACCTATAAAATAAGGAAATTTAACTCCTGAACCTGAAAAAACAACATAAACATTTTTATGATCTTTATTTGTATACATTGTAAACTCCTTTAAATTTCAATAATTATATTTGTTCTTTAAGTGAACAAATATAAAATAATTTCTAAAAAAGGAGTTAAAAAATTTTTATGTCTAATAAAAACAAAGATAGAGGAAAATATTTTGAAAATCAAATTTCTGAAAAAATAAGATTATTTTTAAATATAAAAAAGAAAGATTTGCATAGAAATTTTGAGTCAGGTAATGCTAGAATAGAATATGGTGATATATATTTACCTTTTAATTGTGTTATAGAATGTAAATATCATAAAAGTTGGACATTTAATACTTTAATGAAAGAAAATAAACAAATCAAAGATTGGATGCAACAACTTGATGATGCAGTTAGTAAATATATTAAAGATAATGATTTAATACCTTTAAAATCTTTAATTATAAGTAAACCATATGAAAATATATATGTTTTTTTAGATTATGAATTTTTAAATAATTTAAATTTGATACCTAAATTTTATATTAAACATAATGATTTAATTATTGTTTTATTTGATCAATATCTTACTATTCTAAAAGATTTTATTTCCATTGAACAATTAAAAATAAATAGTTCAGGAGAATAAAATATGTATACAACACATTTAATTATTGAATCAGCAGAGTTAATTGATCGCCCTCAAAGAATAGAAATAATAAGTAGAGATGCAAGAAAAGTAAAATTTTGTGCAATATTACAGTCTGTAGATGTAGAAAATAGAAATAAAAGATGTTATGTAGGAACAGATATGAAACAAGCAATAGATTTTATTAAACCAAGATTGCAAACAAAAACATTTGGTGGTGAATTAGACCATCCTATAGTTGGTAATGAAAGTGAAAAAGATTGGATTAGACATACTACATTTTTATGGAAAGAATCATCTCATCTTATTACAGATATATGGTTTGAAAATAATTTAATAATGGGGAATATAGAAACTACTTCCACACCTAATGGTTATGCTTTAGCTGGATTATTAAATGATGGTGTTCAAATGGCATTTAGTTTAAGAGCTATATCAGATAATTTAGAACAAAAAGGTGGAGTTACATATGTTAAAAGTCCTATAACAATAGTTTCATATGATGCAGTTTCTTTTCCATCTCATAAAGAAGCATATATTACAGAAATTAAAACCACAGAATCAGAAATAATAAGGATGAAACAAACTTGCAAAGATGGACAATGTTTTTTATATGAACATCAACAACATTTTAAAAGTAATATATCAGTTAATTTAACTGAAAACACATCTTTATTTCCTGGTAAAAAATTTAGATTTTAAAAGGAGTATAAAAAATGATATTATTGAATGAAAATACAAAATCATATCTTCAAAATTCTGTAAGTAAAGATTTAAATATAGATTTAAAAGTATTTTTAAAAGAATCGTTTGAAATTACTAAAGATAAAAATAATTTAATTGATAATAATAGTTTTGAAGATAGATGTAGATGGTATATAGGTAAAATGTGCCATACACCTGTAATTCAAAAAGAAATATTTGATTATATAAAATCTAGTATTGAAATATATTCTATAGATTTTGGAACTAATAATAATATTATAATTAAAGAAAAGAATATTGAATTAAAAGATAATAATAGAATTTTTGTTATGACATTATTTTTTACTTTATTTTCATTTAATAAAGCATTAGCTATTAAAGATGATAGTTCAATTTTTAGTAATAGTAAATTTCCATTAGTTAAATATGATAATTTAATAATAAAAGCTCAAACAGAAATGTTTATTAAAGAATTATTTAGATTAGTTAATTTATCTATATATAATTTTGATGTAGAAATATTTCATAATTTATATAATTATTTAATACAAAATTCAGAATCTATAGCTGTATTATTATCAGTTATTGTAATGATATTATTAATAGATGAAATATACAGTGATACTAATACTGCAATATTAATGATATCTCAAAGAATACCATATTGTTTAAGAGAAACATTATCTGATTATATTTCTAGTTTCATAGGTGTTACAGGTGATTTTTTAAATTTGAAAGTAGAATATTTGATTTCAGAAATAAGAAAAAATTTGAATAATCCTAAGAATGAAGAAATTAAAAAAATAATTGATAAAGATATAATTGTTAATAAACCACCAATTAATAATGATACTAATAAATTACCTAGACAATTACTTGTAGATAAAATTAAAAAAGGATAATAAAACATGGCAGATAAAACTTCATTAGATTCAAATGGTATTATAAATAGAATACAACAGTTAAGTAAAAAAATTTCTAGTACTATTGTTGGTAATAGTGATTTTGAAGATATTATAAACATTGAAAAGTCTATGAAAAGACTTAAAAATGTTGTAAACTTAAATGATACAAGTAGATTATCAAATTTAGTTAATTCATTAACTAGTAATTCTAATAATAAAAATTCTAATAATTATGAAGAACTTTTAAAAAGTTTAGGTATTAATTTTTCTGCATTAAGTGTAGAACAAGATAGAATATCTAGATATAGAGAATATGAAGCTATAACAATAAAAATACCTTATGTTAAAAGAGCTATTGAAGTTTTAGTTCAAAATATTTTGGAACCTGATGATAATAGTAAAAAATCTTTAACTATTATTAATGAAGAAAATGCTAATATAAATGATATACAATATAAAACTAATTATGATAATATAAAAAATTTTATTAAAACATATGAATTAGAAAATTATATAAAAGATATAACTCTTAATGTTTTAAAATTAGGAGATTATTTTGTTGAAATAGTTGAAGTAGATTCTACATTAAAAAATTATAAATTGACTGAAGGAACAATAGATTATAATTATGATAATAAAAATAAAAAAGTAAAATTTATTATTGAAGGTATAGAAGATGGAAAAAATTCAAATAAAGATTATTTTAATATAAATACTAAAAAGCAAGATATATTTTTAAATTATTTATCACCTGCTATGGTAGTTAAATTAGGTGATAAATTTTGTTTAGGATATATTATATTTCCTTATAATTCATCTAAGATATCAGGTGTTAAAGATTCAATGGACTCAGGTAAAGTTCAAATTCAAATGATGAATGATTCAAGTTATCAAATACAAGGTATAGTAGATAAATTAGTATCTAAAATTAAAGGTAATAAAAATATAGATTTAAGTAATACAAAAGATGAATTAAAAACTATAATAGCTAAATTATTAGTACAAAGTCAAAATAAAGAAATAATAGCAAGATATGTTAAACCTGAAAATATGGAACATTTTAATATTTCTACATTAGAAAATGCACCATATGGGACTTCTTTATTATATGGAACTGAATTTTTAGCTAGAATAATGATAGCTATTCAATCTAGTATAATGATTCAAAGAATGACTAGATCTGTTGAAAGAAGAATTATAAAAGTAGAATTAGGAGCTACAAGAGATGCACAAAAATATATAGAAGCATTTAAAGAAAAAATGGAAAGAAGAAAATTTACTGTAGATACTAATGGTAGTGTTGATACTGTTGCAAGTCAATTAGCTACATTTGAAGATATGTATATACCTATGAGAAATGGTAGGACATTAGTTGAATTTGAAGCTATACCACCTCAAGGTGAGTTATCTTCTAGAGTTGAAGATTTAAAAAGTATAAGAGATGAATTAATTGCAGGTTTATATGTTCCTCCAGCATATTTAAGTGTTGAAGAAAATATAGAAAGTAAAAATACTTTATCACAGCAAAATGTTATTTTTGCTAATACTATATTAAATTATCAGAAATCTATGTCACAACATTTAACTTCATTATTACATAAAGCATTTAAAATTACTGATCCTAATAATAAAAATATAGATGATTTTCAAATTAGTTTTAATCCACCTACTGCATTATTTGCTGAAAAACATGCAGAATATTATCAGACAGTAGCAACTATAATTAATACATTAAAAGATTTAGATGTTCCTAAGAAATATATAATAGAAAAATATTTAAAACCTATTGATTGGAATAAAGTTAAAGAAGAAAATATTTCTGAAAAAATTAATTCTATACAAAATAATGATAATAATGAAGAAAATGAAAATAACAATAAAAATCCATTTTAATTATGCCTATTAAAAAACCAAATATTAAAGAAACCGATAACCCTTTTAATACAAATAATCAACAACAGGATAATACTCCACAAGATAATACAACTAATAATCAAAATATTAATCAGGATAATAATCCTTTTAATACGAATCAAGATCAACAGGATAATACTCCACAAGATAATAATCCTTTTAATACAAATGAAGACCAGAATAATCCTTTTGGAAATAATGATGATAATCCTTTTGATAACAATGCTTCTACACCAACATTAAATTTAACTGATTTAGGTAAAATTTATACATTAAATAAAGTATATTCTATATTAAATAATTTAAATAATTATGTTGATGATTTATTAACTATAAATAATAAATCTACTGATTTAGAAAAAATTAAATTTCAATTATCTATGAATTTAGATATTTTTGTTTTATTATCAAATAATTTAGATCAATATGTAGATAAATTAGATGAAATTATTAATGATTTTAATTTATATATAAGATATTTACTTATATATTTAAAAAATAATTATAAAGAAATTCCTGAAAATAAATAATTGTTCAAAAAAGAAAAAAAAATTAATTTTTAAAATCTTTGAAAGAACAAATAAAAATCTTATTTTTTAAATCATTTGAATTGTTTCTTTTTATTATAAGTTGAACATTTATGAAACAGTAATGTTCAATAAATTAAATTTATAATAGGAGGATTTACAATGTCAAATGATGTTAAGTATATGCTTAAAGAAAGCTATGCTAGCACAAAAAGCATTACAGGTTTATCACCTACTTCACCTACAGATTTTAAAAGAATCTTAGGTAGTAATAAAGCCTTCAATACTTATGTAGAAAGTTTATCTGAGAACATGAAACCGGAAGTTAAAAAAGAATTTAAAATTCTTGCTGAAAGTACAAGAATTAAATTGTTAGAAAATTCAACTTATGCTTTACAGCCATATGAAACTTTAACTATGCCTGTATTAAGTGTATTTTATCCAAGATTAATAGCAAGGGAATTAGTTACAGTAGCCCCAATTGATAAACCAGATGTTATTAAGGCATTCTTACAGCCAGTATTTACAAAATGGAATGATAAAAATGCTTATCCAGCACCTTCTTATAACAATATTTCATCTGGTCCTAACACAAGTAATAAAACAATATTTCCTAATGGTGCTTCAGTACAAACTCCATCACAAACAAACTTATTACAGTTATTTAATTTAAATTCTGAAACATCTCATATAGAAAGAGATTTATTACTGTATAGTGCTTCAGATGGTAATGGTAATACAGTTGATATAACTGAATCTCCAGATGTTGATGGTAATATTGCATTTTCAGTTTCTATAGGTGGTGCAACTGATACAATAACTGGAACCATTGATTATTACACAGGTATGTTAACTTTAAATTCTGCATCTGGTATTGTTAAAGCATTAGGATTTAGTGTTTCTACTTCTTTGGAAGAAAATACAATTAATCCTTATACACAACTTGTTTTAAATAAAATTAGATTACAGGTTAAAGATAGGGAAATTTCAGCACAATGGACAGTTCAGTATGAACAAGATATCAAAGCATTATATGATATCGATTTACAGGCTGAATTTGTTACAGTTATGGGTCAGCAGGTTCAAATGGATATTGATAGAGAAATTGTAGGAACATTATTTGCTATTGGTAATAATACTAATATGGTTGGTGATTCTCATAGACAATCATTTAGTTATGCTGCACCTTCTGATTTCTATTTAGGACCAAAAATATGGTATGAAAACATAATACCAAAGTTAACATTAGCATCACAGGTTATTTATACAGATACAAATATTCAGGCTGCTAATATTATAGCTTGTAATCCTATTGATGCTTCTATATTAGAATCATTAAATGGATTTGTTTATAATGGTTCAGCTCAAGATGGTGGTGAATTTGGTTATGGAACAGCATCTTTACAGGGAGGTAAATGGAAAGTATTGACAACTCCAATCGTACCTCAAGGTCAAATGTTGTTAACATATAAACCAGATGTGGAAATAAAATCTGTATTTTTATACAGCCCATATGTCCCAGCTGTTTTGATGCCATATCCATTACAGAACAAACCAGCTATGACTATATTAAGTAGGTATGCAACATCAGTTGTAAGACCAAATGGTATTTCAATACTTAGTCTTACTAATTTTAATCAAGCATATGGTCAGGGAACTGTTACAGGATTTAATGGAACTCCTGGTGCAAATCCAACAAATGCATGGTTATAATAGTTAATTAATAAAGTTATAAAAAGGTAATTTCCAAGGTTATAGAAATATAACCTTGGAGTTACTTCTCTTACTATATGTTATAATATGTTATTATTTCTTTTTGAACAATATTAAAATAATATATGGAGGATTTATAAATGCCTATTACATCTAAAAAAGTTAAAAAATTTATAAGTAAAACTTCTAACAGACATAAAATGTTAGATCAATGTGGATCTAAAGCATTTTTAGATTCAAAAAATTTAGCATTTCCTGTAACTACTGGTAATTGTGAAATAAATTGTGGAATGGTATATTCAGCATATTTAAGAGCTAAACAATGGCATAAAGATACTATTGCTACGAAAGCTAAAAATTTATATAAAACACATGGATGTGAGAAAAAAATAAATAAAAAAATAAAAGAAGATATACAATTAGATATTTATACTAATAGTTTTCAAATATTAGAATCTAATGTAGGTAATTTTGCTGGTAATAGTTATATTATAAGCACTATAAATGACAATGCATTAGATGGTACTTTATCTGAAATGTATAACATTACAGAATCTTTTAATCATAAATCTATTAATTCTGTAAATGCAGTAAATAAAGCTATTCCAATAGTTTTAATAGAATTTGATAAGAAAAGTGATTTAAAAAATTCTTTAGTAAATTTTATATCAGAACAAAAAAAGATTATGGAAAATAATATTTTAATTCCTGTTAAAGGAACTATGTATAATGATAGTGAATATATAAATGCATTAAATACCAATTTGAGAGAAAGTTTTGAAAATTTTCTCTCTAATGCAAGTTATGTATCTGTAATGGGACAATTTCAAGAAAATGTTAATGAAATGGTAGATAATATAGTAGATGCTTTAACTGAATCTTCTAATTATATTATAACGGGGGTAGTTTAATATGATTTTAACATATACTGAAATTGAAAATTTAATAGATAAATATTATTCTCAGATATTTATCAATAATGAAATACCTAAAGAAATAATATGTGGTCAAGTTACTAGAGAATCAGCAGGAGATACAAATGCTTTTGCAAATGATAGTAATGGTGGTTCGTATGGATTAATGCAAGTAGATCAAACAGCATTATCAGATGTTGGTTATCCGACTACTATAGATTTAAAGAATTCAAATTTAAATGTACAAGTAGGTATGAATTATGATTTACAATTTTATAATGGTAAACATGGTAATTCAGATATTAATAATCTTACAGGGTCATTAAAAATTGCTATGAGTTTATTAAGTTATAATTGTGGTCCAGAAAATTTTGAAGAATTATATAAAAATCATTTGACTGATGGAAATATTCAAACTTGGGAAGATGCTATTAATAATGAAAATTTAGTTTCAAATTGGATAAATTGTTTAAAATATCCTCAAGCTATTTTTTATTTTGCTAATCAATATTATAGTTTAAAAATAACTAAAACTATAAATAATGATTGGTTTGAATTTCCTTGTGTTATATTTTAGGAGAAAATATTTATGTGGCAAAAAATTAAAAATTTTTTATTACAATATCTAAATTTTGATAATGCATCAATAGAAGAAACAATACTTATTATAAGTCTTGTATTTATAATAAGTATGATAATATTATTATCTTTTGTTTTTTTATTTCATAAAGATATGCCTTCTAATATTACTAATTATATGGAAGCATTATGGACTACAACTGTAGGTGCATATGTAGCTAAAGGTATTTATAAAATATATAAAATAAAACAAAATAATAACAATAATGGAAATTGATGATATAATTTTACAAGAAAAATTTCCTATTATAAAATTTTTTGAAAATGAAGTAATAATTATAGATGAATATGATTGTCAAATAAGTTTAACGAATGATCAAGCAAAAATAATTTCAAATGTTATAACTGATGAAGTGAACTACTTAGTGAACTACTTATTAATAAATCAATAAGCTTCTTGGTTCAACGATAAGATGCTTTTTAGTACATAGATTTACATCTACAATGTCATCCACAGAGCTTATCTCCCCAAGCGTAAATTTCGCCGTTCCCGACGTATTTTTGTTACATATGTTTATTGATGCATTTGCATCTCTATCATGTTCAGCATAGCATTCTGGACATATCCAATTACGAATGGATAAATCCATATCCTTGTAGATGTATCCACATATAGAACATTCTTTTGATGTATTTCTGGGATTTACTTTTTCTAGATAACAACCAGCTTCTTCCGCTTTGTAGTTTAAGAAAGAAATAAATTGACCCCAGCCTGCATCGGATATTGACTTTGATAACTTATTGTTTTTAATCATATTACTTATCTGCAAATCTTCTACTGCTATGTAACCATAATTATCTATAATATTTCTTGATACTTTATGCTGAAAATCTTTTCTTTGATTGGAAATATGTTTATGTAGTCTAGCAACTGTTAATCTTGATTTAGTTCTATTGTTAGAACCTTTCTTTTTGTTAGAAAATTGTCTCTGTCTTTTAATAAGTAACTTTTCAGATTTAATAAGATATCTAGGATTGTCGATGAACTTACCATCAGATAATGTTGCAAATGATTTAATTCCTACATCTATACCAATTTCTTTATTAGGTATGGATTTAACTTCAGGAGTATATTCAACTGTAAAGCAAACATACCATTTATCGATTTCTTTCTTAATATTACATGTTTTGATAATTCCATTGATTTGTCTATGTAATTTAATTTTAATATGACCAATTTTGGATAAAGATAATTTACCATTTTTATCTATTTTAAAACCTGATTGAGAATAAGTTATTGAATCATATCTGCCTATATTTTTAAATCTAGGAAAACCAGCTTTGCCTTTCTTTTCTTTAACACGTCTAAAGAAATTAACATAAGCTTTTTCAACTCTAAATAGAACGTCCTGTAAAACCTGAGAATGAATAGATTTAAGATATTCAATATTTTTCTTATCATGAACTAGAATCTTTTGTTGATCGAATCTAGATAATGATTTTTTAGTTTCTTCGTAATGTCTGTTTCTATCGACTAAACAGGAATTATATAAGATACGACAAGTTTCCAAAGTCCAATTAAGTTTTTCAATTTGATTCTTGGTTGGATGTAAACGATATTTATATGTTTTAAACAAGTCTTATACTCCTGTTTTAGTTTATATTTATTCTAATTCAAGTTGAACAAAATTAATACAATATACGATTTATCCCTCTTTTTTTAAAAGAAGGAGTTCTCGTTTTATTTACATTAAAAAATAAAACATTACAAAGTTGTTTAAATAAATTAAATTATAATTAAAAAAGGTAAATAATTAAAATGAATAAAAAAATTACATTATGTAATCCTGAAATAGGTTGCAGATGTCCAATTATCGAATTTATAGATAATAATGATATAATTATTACAGATGATTATAATGGTCGAGTTAAACTTACTAAAGAACAAGCTAAAATGTTTTCAAATGTAATAAATAAAGAATTTAAAAGTAAAAATTTAAAAAATTCGTTAATTCAAAAATATAAAAATAAATGAATATAATTAATTTGACAATTTTTAGTATTGCTTGTTATGGTTTAACTTTTGGTTGGATAGAATCACCTATTACAAAACCAATTAGAGAATTACTAAAAAAAAATAAATTTTTAATATATTTAACTACATGTTATCATTGTTCAGGATTTTGGATTGGTATAATTATTTCCAAATATATATTAGATATATCATCATTAAGATATATTATTTTATATGGTTTATACAGTGCAGGTTTTTGTTTTGCATTTAATAATTTAATGAAAAAATTAGAAAAATAATTTAAAACAAGAGGTGATATAATGAATTTTTACAAAAAGTATATTGAACCACATAAATATCAATATATTACTTTTATTATAATATTAATAATAGCTACAATCTTATATAGATATTTTTGGTATACAACTAAAATTAAAATTGTTCCTAAAGTCAAAACATTAACTAAAGTAATACCTGTTACTAAAACTAAGATTAAATATCAAACAATTAAAGGACCCACACAAATTCAATTTATACCCCAAAAAGAATATGAATATATAACTAAGTCAAAATTACCTAAAGCATTTAAAAATAAAAAAGGTGTAGTAATATTAGATACAGGTAAAGTTCCTCCATATGGAGGACAAACTTTAGTTACTTCTACATTAAATATGACAAATGGTAAAGGTGGATTATATTTTCAACAATTACCATATCTTAAACCTAAACATAGTAGAAAATTCTTTTCTATAAAACCAAAGTTTAAAATTGGTGCTGGTTATGGTTTTATGTATAATAATGCTTCTTATTATAATACTAATCAAATGTCAATATTATTATCAGCTAAATATAGATTTGTAAGAGTTGGAAATTTTACTGGGGCTGTAGTAGATCATTTATATGTAAGTACAAATCCTGTTAATTTTGTAGGAGCAGAAGCTTCCGCTGTTTTTAGATGAAACATGTTTTGATAAAAGAAACTCATATAAACAAATTAGATAAATATATTTATAGTTTACAATATCTACAAAGAAATACTGGTAAAATAATGTCTTCTATTTTACAAAAACAAATAGATAAATTTGAAGAAAAGATTAAAATTTTAAAAAATACAACTTCATAATTTTCTATATTTTATAATAAGTTTTTCTCTTACTGTTATTCTATATATATATTATATTGAAGATGATATAGTTATTATGATTATGTCATTCTTCATATTATAAAATATAATAAAATAAGGAGAGAAAAATGAAAAAGTTTATCTTTATTAGTTTAATGTTAGTATTAACTTCAACCCAATTAATTATGTCAAATAATGTTATAATATATGCAATAGTTTTTGTATATGCTATAATATTTTATTTGACTACTAGGTATTCTGGGAAAATCTTATATAGATTATCTCAGAAAAAAGAAATATTTAATACTAGTTTATATGTCTTTACAGGAGTAAAAGCTAATGCTTTTAGTTATGGTAAAGACATATTTGTTTCATCTACATTGTTAGAAGATGAAACAAATGCTAGAGTAATAATAGAGCATGAAAAAGTACATGTTCTAAAACATAATCTAGTAATAAAAATGTCTGTATATTTGATGGTAACATCAAATATATTAGACATATATGGTATAATAGTAGGTAATTATACTATTATACTACTAGGTATTCTTATAATGATATTAACTATCATCATGAGAAAAAGTCTAGAAATAGAAGCTGATGTTTTAGCTTCTAAAGTTATAGGCAGAAATGCCTATATTAGTATGTTAGAATGGTTATCAAAACATTCTAGCAAATTAAATAATCCTAGCAATATATGGATGAAGATAATAGTAGTTTTATTATCAACTCATCCTACAATAAATACTAGGATTAGAAAGGTTTTAACTAGCAATTAAATCAAATATATATAGAATCAGTAGTTAAGTCCTGCTACTGTTATTCTATATATATATTATATTGAAGATGATATAGTTATTGTGATTATATCATCTTTTCATATAATAAAATATAGTAAATAAAGGAGAGATAAAATGAATAATTACAATTCAATAACGTTCATGAAAGACTTCGGTAAGTCAGTAAAGATTACCGAAGATGTTACTGATTCGAAAGACAAAGATTTTATAAATTTTTATTACAATACTACGGATCCGGTTTTAGAATCTGATCCGGATCAATATTTATTCCTCAACGGAAAAAATTATATGTTTTTTGAAAATTTTATAAAAGCTATGAAGTTTGTTGAATCCATAGCTTTTGTAAACAAGACCTTCCTGATTATAGGTTAACAGGTTGTTTAATATCGACTATGGGATATTAAATGTAAAACACAAAGAAGTCCAGTAATGGATGAGCAGTCATAGTGTAGATAAAGTATGCCTTTATCGAAATAGGTAGTAATACCAAGTCTTGAATTCAAAGGCGGTAATGTGGGAACATATCTAACCACATTTATTTTATGAAGCATTGCCGATATGCGGGTCAAAAGGTTAGACAGGTTTATTGATATATCCTGCTTACTAACTACCTAATGATGTAAAAAATCAATCCGTTATCCATTTATTGGATTCATCGGTGATACGTCAAGTCACTTTGCCTGGGGTGAATATTCCCTTTGCAATATTCCGTTATCGAAAGATTTATGGATAGTACGTTAAACTATCCAAAATATTTTTATCAGAGGTTATAATCTTCCTCCTCTGATAAGAATTAAATTTAAAAAGGAAGATAAAATTAGTATATAATATAAGGAGAGAAAAAATCATGAACGAAAAAATTTTTTATTGCAATAAATTTGCTTCTGATAAAAAAGAAGCAAAAAAACTGTTTAGTATTTTAAAAGTTTCAAAAGGTCCTGTTTACCTTTTTAAAAAAAAAGGTAATGGTGAGATAGTAATATCTCATAAAAACAAACTTATCGAAGGTAAAAAGTTTGTTTTTATGCCTCAAAATTTTGAGGCTATTAGGGTCGAAGACCATATCGATTTATCTAAAGGTCCGGTCGATATAATCCACGACTTAAAAACAGGACAAGAAAAGGAGATCATAAGACATAAGCATTTGTCTTAAATCTCAAGAGGTGCAGGTAAACCTCTATAAAAACCTGATTTTTTAAACTAGAGGATGATGAATCCTAGAAATGATGATGAATCCTAGAATATTATTTAGATGAACACTCTAGCCCTACGGCTAGGGTGGAATATTCACTCACGCTTTTTTATGATGAATATTCTATATTTTATAATACGAAAATCAAAAATACAAAGGAGAGAAAAAATGTTTAAAGTAATATTAACTTCTAATGAAGTTCTAGAAAGTATAAATAACTATTCCATTGAATGTGGAGCACATGATGGTAAACAGCATTTTGACCATCATAAAAAATTTTCTAGTAATAATAGTCCTGCAAACAACGGGTTTATTAAACCAATGCACAATCTAAATACTATTAGCAATTTCAAAAATTATATTTTTGTGTCACATATAGATTGTGATACTTTTCTAGGTCTTAATAGATTGCTTGTTAATAAATATCCTTTACCTATGGGGATAGATTTTAGTATAATAGAAGAAATAGATCTCAATGGAGATTCTATACTAGGTGATATTAAATTTATTTCTGATACTCATGCTTATTATGTGGGCATAGGAGCATTAGCTAGAAAGTTAAATTTTCCTAGAGTATCACATGATAATCAAGATGTTACTGAAGTAGTAACAAAAATGTTTGATACTAGTAAAGAAGAAATAATAAAACTAGGTAAAGGAATTATAAACCAGGAAGAAGAAACCTGGGATAGATTAGAAAAGAATTTTTATAATAGAGAAGTACTTCTAATTAGAGTCCCGAAAGGAACTAATTTCAATCCTTCTAGTGTATATAAAAAAGGAGTTAATATACTAGTAGTATATAGAGATGATTATAAAACTATTTCTATATATGCTAATCCTAGTTATAATTTAAAAACTCCATTAAATACTATAAAATGGGGCGATTTAGAATTTGCAGGTCATGAAAAAGCTTGTGGATCTCCTAGAGGTGAAGAATTAGATTATAAACTTGCAGAAGTAGTGGCAAGTGATTTATCTATTTATTATTAGAGGAAAGATAAAAAGAGGCACAGGCAAACCTCTATAAAAACCTGATAATTTAATTTTTAAAAAGGAGATAAAAAAAATGTTTTCAACATCAATATTATTAATGATGATATTTATATTCTTGGTAATAGTAACTTATAAAGATATAAAGAAATCCGATTCAAAAAACAATGATGACAACTTGGCTGTTTTATCAGGATTAACAATAGTAGTTACTATAATATTTTTGATTGTTGCAGGGACTAGTTATTATGATGCTAGTATGATTTATCCAAATCTATTAGCAAAAAGAGCAATAGCAACTAGTTTAAAAAGTGAAATATCTAGAGTTAGAAAATCTTATTATCCTGAAAAAGATAATAAGATTAAATCATTATTAGTTCATGGTTCTCTAGATAATATGGAGCAATCAAAAGCTCTTAGTATGTATGTTACCAAATATGCAAAAGCTAAGAGTATATTTGATTCAAAATTAGTAAAAGATCAAACAATATGTAGAATGCCTATATATTGGATTTTAGGTAGTAATTTAGTTATGGGTTGTAATGAAATATTAACAACAAAACAATTATAAATTAGGAGAGAAAAATGTCAAAAACAAATAAAATAGTAGATTTAATCTGCATAGATTGTCACAATCTATTTGATGGAAAATGTAGATTAAATAAAGAATTAAGAGATGATTCATGTGAATCATACTCTATAGTTGTGGTCATGCCCGAGATGTATGACCAAAAAGTAAGAGATAATATTAAAGATATTTATGATTTGAAAGGTAAATAAAAAATGTATACTAAATATATAAAAGAAAATTTAGAATTCTTTAATAGTAAATCTGATTGTGAAATATATGCAGTTGGAGGAGCTGTTAGAGATTTCGCACTAGGTAAAGAAATTACCAAAGATTTGGATCTTATATTTAAAGGTCCTGAATCTAAATTAGTAGAAACTTTAGATAGATTAGAATTAGAATATAAAAAAATAGATCCAACTTCTGGTTATCCTATATATCAATTTATGTATAATGGATATATAATAGAAATAAGTTTACCTAGAAAAGAAAAAAAGATAAATAATTCTGAAAATCCACATAAAAATTTTGAAATGGAATTTTCAGAAAATATATCTTTAAAAGAAGATGCATTGAGAAGAGATTTTACTATCAATGCTCTTTATATGGATAAACTAGGAAATATTTTAGATCCTCTTAAAAATGGATTAGATAATCTAAAACATAAATTATTAGTTCCGTGTTCTATAGCCTTTCTTGAAGATCCGTTAAGAATCTTTAGAGCATTGAGATTTTCTAGTAGTGGTTTTATAATATCTTATACATTATTAGATTTAATTTCTAATAATAGTGAATATTTAGAAAAAGAGATTAATAATTTACCAGTAGAAAGACTTACTGGAGAATTTGTTAAATCTTTAAAATGTGAAAATTATAGAGCATTTTTCTATAATTTTATGAGATTTAATCTAGATATTAAAAAATTTAATTTTATTAGGAAAATGAATGATATTCCAGCTGGACCTAAACAGTTTCATGGAACTAATTCGGTATTAGAACATAGTTTAGGGGTTATGGATAGATTGAAATATCCCCATAATCGTTTATATGCTTTAATGCATGATTATGGAAAAATATTTACTAGTAAGGATGTTCTTCCTCATCATTATGGACATGATAAAGTTGGTGAAGAAGAAGTAGTTAAATTATTAGAATCTTTAAGATTTCCTAGAAAAGAAATAGATATAGCTTCATTTGTTGCTAGATATCATATGGGTTTTGGAGGTTATTCTTTTTTAAGGGATACCAAAAAAATTCAGATAATAAAAGAAGCAATGAAACTAGATTGTATTGGCAATTTTATTGATGTAGTTCAAGCAGATAGTCAATCATTTACTAGAGATAATGAAATAGAAGTTTTTAAAATAATGAAAATTTTAAAAACTCCAGCTAGTCAAATAATAGATTTTGATAAATTGAAAGATTCTAAACCAAGTAGTATTGGACAAAGAGTTTTTCAAACTAGGTTAAGTTTAATTAGAGAAGAAATAAAAAGGAAAGACTAAAAGTATAAAAAGTTTATAGAAAACTCCTTTCTCTTTCCTTAGGAGATTCTATAAAAAGGAAGTAAGAAATCCTTGATAAATAAATCGAAACTTACTGCAGAATAGTTGCATGTATAAAAAACTAATTTCACTATACTACTATTCGGTATAGTGATTTTTGAAAGGAGAGATAAAATGGAACAGAAATTTAATGATGTAGATATCGCTATAAGAAGGTATAAATACTTCGAAGGACACAATCCTTTTATAGCTGCTAGAAATAAAGATTGTGAGTGGTGTTATTTCGCCACTATGAAAGAAAAAAATGGTAAACATTATCTAGGTTGTAATAAAATAGCTAAATATAAACTAGAAGGAAAAAATAGAACTTTAGTATTAAAATTTAATGATTTTTGTTATCAGGAGGATAAATAATATGATAAAAAATCTTCCAATTTATAACGAATTTCTAGAATATTTTGAAATGCCTAAAACATTAAAAGATTATTTTAAAGATAATAATCTTTTAGGCAAATATTATTTAGAAGTAATAAAATTTTTACTAGATAATAGAAATATAAAATGGGCTAGTTGGATTTTAGCTCGTTCTCTAGAAAATGATGATAGAATTAATTATTCTATTGATTTAATAGAATTAGCTTTGCCTTATTATGAAAAGAATATAGTAGGTATAACTGAACCTAGAGAAATATTTGAATATAGTAAAAAACTATTAAATCAAAAAAATAAAGATGCTGCTTTAATAGAAGCATCTTATCTTAGAAATTTAACTAGAGATTCTATAAAACTATCAGATGTTTTACTAGAAGAATTTTTTGCTAAAAGACAAGTTAGTATTTCATTAAATTGTTATAACATATTACAAGCATTATTTTATAATGCATTTGCAATATGTGATAGAGCTAGTTATGTTATAAATTATGATTCTAGTTTACAATTAAATATTAATTATAATAATATAAAAAGTACTGATGCATTAATTAATGCTTTACTAGATATAATTAATCATTCTAAAATAAGAAATGTTATAGAAAAAAATTTAATTAAATTGGAGAACACATATGAATAACAATATCATTTGTAATAAATTTTCTTTAGCTATGTTGACTAGAGATTCTAAACTAGAAGTAAGAGAAATTCTAAAAGATGAATTTCAAAAAATACTAGATCATGAAAATAATAAATTTATATTTTCTGATGATAGATATATAGATATAATAAATTTCTTTTTCAATAAAAAATATGAAAATGAAAAAGGAATTAAAATAAAACTAGATAAAGGAGATACAATATTTGTATTCCAGATTATAGGTCCTATTATGAATAAGCTAGAGTATAATAAATATAAGATATATAAAGTTTCTAGTATATAATTGAACAATTAAATAAACTAAATTTTAAGGAGTTAAATTATGATTTACAAAAAAAATGACTCAATAGTAGTTACAAAAAGAGTAAATACTATTGATAGTAATGTCCCTTGTTGGACTCTAGATTGTGTTAGAAAAAATTTAGATGAAAATAATAATAAAAAATTTATTATTTTCCAAACTAGTGTAGATAATCAGAATTTACTAGTAAGTTATATTAAAAAATAATTAATTAAGTTTTTGGAAAGAAAAATTTCTTAAGAGTGATAGATTTAAAAGAGATAAATTTTATTTTTATCACTCTTAAGATAATTTTATATAAAGGATGATGAATCCTAAATATTTAGATGATAAATCCAATAATATATTATTAATTTAACACTCTAGCCGAAAGGGGCTAGAGTGGAATATTCACTCACGCTTTTTTATATTTTTCTAGTATAAAAATTCTATATTTTATAATATGAAGTAAACAAAGGAGAAACAATGAAATTATTAAAAACTTATGAAATGTATCAAAGTGAAACAATAATATTAGATAAAAATGTCGATTTAAATGATAGAATAATGAATATGAAAATTTCAGATTCTTTCATTATAATACATAAAAATGGTATTAGTAATATAATCAAAAATAATATAGGTATATTTAGTGGTAATCAATTTGCTTATATACCTAATCTAAAAGAATTACAATTTGAAGATATATGGTTTATTAAAAAACCTAGTATAGATATATTAAATAAAATATTAATTATTAATAAGACATTATTTAATAAATATAAAACTGAATTTTATATTCCTATATACTGGAATATAAAAAATAGAAAATATGAAATAATTATGCCGAATCAGACTGCAAATTGTGCATCTGTAACTTTTGAATATATACAAGATCCTAATTTAATATTAGTTATAGATTTGCATAGTCATGGAAATATGTCTGCATTTTTTTCATCTGTAGATGATGTAAATGATTCTACAAGATTTAAACTTAGTATGGTTATAGGAAAAAATGATAATATAGTTTCTAGAATGGTTATTAATTCAATAGCTTATAGTATTGATATTAATGAAATTTTTAATTCAAAAGAACGCATAGACATTGACAAAATTAAATTTACATCCAATAAATTAGAAATTAAAAAACATAAAATTAAAAAAGATTATAAATATCATAACGAACTTGGTAAAGGTGGTAGTTTTGAAGTTGACGAAGAAGGTTTCGAATATTATGTGTATAACTTTTAAATAAAGGAGAAATTAAAATGTTAACTGAAAATCAATTTATGGAAGAAGTAAAAAAAGTTGCTAATGAATGTGGATATGAAGTAGGTTTTGGAATAGGATTTGATGATGCAGTTAACAATGAAAATTATAATTTAAATAATTCTATAAAAAAATGTATTAAACCAAATTTTTTTATAATAAAGAAATTTAATGATTATAGAAGAGAATTTAATAAAGTATATATCAATTCTCTTAAAGAAGGTTATAAATCTGGGTTTGAATATGTTAATAGAATTAATTTTCCTAAACTTTTAGAAGATATGTAAATTTAAACTTAACTCCTTTTTTATATTATATTAAAAGTAGAATAAATATATTTATCTATATTTAGTAGAATAAATAATATTTAAAATACTTAAAAATATAATTTTAAAAAAGGAGTTTTTATGACTAAAGAAGAAGTTGATGTTATTTTATCAGAAAACAATAAATTTTTAGATACTATTATTAAAGATAAGTATTTAATAGGTGAAGAAAAAGATTGGAATGATATATGTCAAAGATTAGTTAAACATATTAATGATAAAGATAAAAAAAATAAATTATTAGAAATATTTGAAGATAAAAGATGTATACCTGCTGGTAGTATTATATCTAATATTCATGATGATTCTAAGAAGACTTCTTTATCTAATTGTTATTATATACCTGTTAAAAAAGATAATATAGAATCTATATTTGAATTTTTAAAAGAAGCTGCTAGAACTTTTTCATATAGAGGTGGAGTTGGAACAGATATATCTATATTAAGACCTAAAAGTTCTCAAGTAAGAAACAGTGCTAAAACATCTACTGGTTCAGTTTCTTTTTTACCTTTAATGAGTGATACTACTAATATAATAGGTCAAGCAGGTAGAAGAGGAGCTATGATAATTACTATAAATGATTGGCATCCAGATATATTTGATTTTATTGAATGTAAATCTAATCCAGAAAAAATATTTGGTAAAGATTCATTAACTGATAAAGTATTTGATGTTACTGGAGCTAATTTATCTATTAAAATTAGTAAAAAATTTATGGAATGTTTGGAAAATGATGGTGATTGGAAATTAATTTTTCCTGATTTTGAAAAAGATTATGATAAATATAATAATGAATGGGATGGAAATATTAAAAAATGGTTAAAAAATGGTTATCCTATTAAAATTTATAAAACTATCAAAGCTAAAGAATTATGGGATAAAATAATAAATTCATCTTGGGCATCTGGTGATCCAGGTATAGTCTTCTGGGATAATATAATGGAAGATACTGTATTATCTTTTAATCCTGAATCAGAACCTAAAGGTTTAAATCCATGCGGAGAACAGTTATTACCTAATTATGGTAATTGTTTATTAGGTGCACAAGTATATCATAAATATGTAAAAGATCCTTGGGAAACTAATGCAAAATTTGATATTGAAAAATTTCTTGAAGACTTGAAATTCTTTCATGAATATATGGATGGTTTAATTGATATAAATACACATCCATTAGAAGCACAAAATGTTCAAGATCGTAAAATTAGAAAAGTAGGAATAGAAGCAACAGGATTAACTGATTGTTGTGCTATGTTAGGATTTAAATATGGCACAAGTGAATTTATAAATTTTATAACTGAAATTGAATTTATAAAAAATTTATTTTTATTAATAAATTCAATAGAATTAGCAAAAATTAAAGGTCCGGCACCAATATTTAAAAAAAATTTATATAAAAATAATTTTTTAAATCATAAATATATACAAAATCTTTTATCTAAAGAAAATAATAAATATATTAATTTTTTTAAAAAAATAACTGGAATTAAAATTACTTTTGATAAAATTAAAGATGATATAAAGAAATATGGATTAAGAAATACTGCTTGGACTACATTTGGACCAACAGGAAGTGTTTCATTATTAGCAGATAATTGTTGTTCAGGTATAGAACCATTATTTGCTTTGGAATATTTTAGGGAATCAAGAATTACACCTGAGGTTCAATATAGAATAATTCATCCAATATTATTTAATTATTTGATAAAAAATAATCCAAAAGATTTAGATTTAAGTCATCAAGAATTACTTAAAAAATATAATTATATTGAGGCACATGATATAGAACCAAATAGACGTATATTAGTTCAAGATTCAATACAATTATATACTACTGATTCTATAAGTAGTACAATTAATTTAAAGAAATCAACAAATCAAGAAACTATATCTGAAATTTTTATTAATGCATATAAACGCAAACTAAAAGGTATTACTGTATATAGAGAAGGTTGTAAAAAAGGTGTATTAACAACTACATCAGAAAATAATAATTATCATAATGTTATTGATTTAACTATAGGTGAAAAATTAGAAACTAAAGATATAGAAAAATCATATAGATTCAAAGTGTTATGGAAAAATTCTAAAGTATATGTTAATGTAGTATATATAGAAGATTTTAATGGTTTAGTTAAAAAACCTATAGAATTATTTGCTAATATACCTTATAGTGCTGGAAATGATAAAAATGGTAATTTTGATTTAAGTTTATATAACGAAAACAAAGAATATTGGGATACAATATGTAGATTAATATCTTTATGTTTAAGATATAGTTTACCTATTGATGAAATTAAAAAACAATTACACAAAGCTACTATTAATATAGTATCATTAAATAAAATTATATTAAGAAGTATGGATTATTTTAATTATAATAATAAAGCTGAAAATGAAGAAGATAAATATAGTTTATGTCCAGAATGTAAAACTATGTCTTTAAAAAATGAAAATGGATGTATTACTTGTATATCTTGTGGATATAGTAAATGTTCTTAAAATGTAAAAAAATTTTTACTTGTAGAATAAAATATATTAATTTAATTTTTAAAACTTTCGGAGGCGAAAAATGTTAAAGTACAATTCTTCCACTAAACCAGTTCCACAATCTAAACCTATACCTGGCAGAAAAGATGAAATGATTTTAAATGATGCAGGTGGTTATGTATTTAAAATTGATCCAATTAATCAATTAAAAAGGTTTCTAGTTTTAGGTTCTACAGATGGAACTTATTATGTTTCTAAAGAAGAACTTACTGAAAGAAATATGGAGAACATAATAGAATTAATCAAACTTGATGGTAAAAAAGTAATAGATATCATCATGGAATTTAAAGATAGAGTTCCAAAATTATCTCCATCTTTATATACATTAGCTTTAGTTCTTACTTATAGTGATATAGAAACTAAAAAATATGGGTATAGTAAAATATCACAATTATGTAAAACATCTTTTCATCTTTTTGAATTTATGACATATGTACAAAATTTAAGAGGATGGTCTAGAGGTCTCAGAAATGGAGTATCTAAATGGTTTTCTAATAAAACTTATGAAAATTTAAAATATCAGTTCATTAAATATAGACAAAGAGAAGGTTGGACTCATAAAGATGTTTTAAGACTTGCTCATATAAAAGTTTTAAATCAGGACTATCAAAATCTTTTCAAATGGGCTGTAGGTAAGATGGAAGATGAAGAAGTTGAAGATCCTTATATTGCAGATTTTATTAATCTTCAAAATAGTACTAATGATAAAGATGCTATACAGTTAATAGATAAAAATAAATTTACTTGGGAAATGGTTCCTACTGAACTATTGAATTCTAAGAAAATATGGAAAGCATTATTACCAAATTTACCTTTAACAGCTATGTTAAGAAATTTAGGTAAAATGGCTTCTATAGAATTATTAAAACCATTTAGTAATGAATCTAAATATATAATTGAAAAATTAACTGATAAAACTTATATTGAGTTATCTAAAGTTCATCCTTATCAGATAGCATTAAGTTTAGTTATGTATAATAACGAAAAAGGATTTAAAGGTAGTTTATCTTGGGAATCTAATACTAGTATAATAGATGCTTTAGAAACTGCTTATAAATTTTCATATAAAAATGTGCAACCAACTAATAAAAATATTTTAGTTGGATTAGATGTATCAGGATCTATGACTGGTAATAATATTTATAATTCAGTATTAGATGCAGCTCAAGCATCTAAAATTTTAGCATTAGTTCATGCAAATACCGAACCAAATATTCAAATAATAGATTTTGATGTCGACTATTATAATTCAAAATTAAATAAAAATGACAAAGTAATAGATGCTATAAATAAACCTTGTCATGGTGGAGGAACAGATTTATCATTGCCTATTAAATATGCATTCGATAAAAATATTCCTAATATAGACGCATTTATTATATATACTGATAATGAGACTTGGTATGGTAATAGACATACAAGTCAATTATTTAATGAGTATAGAAAAAAATATAATAAAAATTGTAAATTAGTAGTAGTTTCTATGACTGCAACTAGTGGATCAATAATAGATCCTAAAGAACAAGATTATATGTTGGAGGTTGTAGGTTTTGATACAAATAGTCCAAGTATTATCAATGATTTTATTTTAGAAAAATTTTAAACAAATTAGAATAAATAAAAATTATATTGGGTCGAATGGAGTGGATTATTATTTCCTTATGTGGGGAAACTAAATCATATCCATTCCAAAATATTTATCCAATTAATATTTTAATTAGTATAAATAAAAATCATATCGGGTCGAATGAAGTAGATTATTTTCTTTGGTGAAGAACAAATTCTATTTCAAATTATTTATCCGATAAATATATTTTCAATAAGTGGGTCGAATGATGTGCGTTATTTACTGAAAATAAATACATACGCATATCAAATTATTTATCCACTTTATATATTCAAGGGTCGAAGATTGTCGATTATACGGGAATGCAGAACATTTGGTTCGAATCCAAATTCGGGGGCTGAAAAGACCGATAGTCTAATGGCAGGACCTGCATAAATATTCGATATCAATTAATTAATCCTTGAAAATTTTAATAAAATAACGGGTCGGAGATGTTGAGTTATCCACTTTAAGGGAGAGACGGAAGGTTCGAATCCTTCCGCTATTTGTATTAGAGAAATCTAATGACATATAGTTAGCTTAATGGTAGAGCACTATAAACTCAATATCAAATTTTTATCCGTTATATATTTTATGGGCATATGTGTAAAGGGTCGGACGTCCACCGGTTGAAAGCGGGTTCAACTCCCGCCCTTATGCCCACCAGTTTTAAAAACAATGGGTCGAATGATGTTGGATTATCAATGTTAATGAGAAGATGGTGGGTTCGAGTCCTCCTCTATTATTAATAGAGAAATCTATTCCTAATAGGTAGCTTAATCGGTAGAGCAAAAAATTCCAATAACAAATTTTTATCTATTGTGAATTTTATATAAGTAAGGGTCGAATAGTATTTGGTTACTAAAATAAGTCGGTGTTGTACCGATAATCATGTCCAATATTAACAAATTTATCTTTGCTTGTATCTTTCAAAAATAATATATTATTTTTTAATCATATTAAAATTTATTCAGAATAATAAAACTAATGAAAACAATCAAATTACCATATCAAGCATCTATATCAGATTCTTCTATTGTCAAGAAATATAAACAACAGCAATCTATCATTATTAGATATGCTTACAACAGATTTCTTGAAGCCAAATCAGAAAAAGAAATTAGATTACTTTGTAAAAATTTAAATAACATTGATTTGTTAAATAGTTGGCTAATTCAATCTGCAATTAAGAAAGCAGATGAAATTTATATCAGAAACAAAGATTCTAAAGTTATCTTTGGTGGTAAATATAATTTCATTAATAGAATTAAAAACAAAATATCTAAAGATGAATATAAACAAAATAGATTACTTGCAATAACTTCTATAGGTGAATCTATTCAGAAAGGCAATAGATTATTTAATTTCAATATGATCGAAGATAATTCGATTGTTTTCAAACCTAATAGAAATACAAAGATTAAATTGCAGTTGCCTAAATTAAAAAAGAATTACAAAACTGAACTATATCAGTTACAACAATTAGCTGAGCAAGAGCAAGTGACTATATCAGTTCAACTAGATGATAAATATATTTATTTATCTTTTGATGAAAAGAAACTAGAATTTAAAAATAAATCTATTAAAATCAAAAACAGAATTGCATCTATTGATATGAATCCTAATTACATTGGATTTGTAGTTAAAGATTATGATTCTAATAAAATATTACACAAAGAAATTATTTCTTTAAAACCTTTAAATGATAAATTCAATTCGATTAAATCAGATTCTTCTGATGATAGAAAAGTTAAATTAAATAATATCAGAAGAAATTTAGTTTTTGAAATTTCTAAAAGATTGATAAATACCGCAAATCATTATCAATGTGAATCATTCGTTCTAGAGAAACTAGAAATAGGCAATCAAAATTATCAGCAAGGAACTAGATTCAACAAATTAATCAACAATCATTGGTTAAGAAATGTTTTGATTTCAAATCTAGAAAAAAGATGTAATTTAAACGAAATCAAATTCGTAGAAGTATATCCTCAATATAGCTCATTTATTGGTTGTATGATGTATCCATCAGAAGTGGATTCTATTGCAGCTGCTATAGAACTTAACAGAAGAGGATACGAATTAATAAATTATGATAAAAACAACAGTAGTTCAGTTATGTATCCAAAATTTGATACAAATCAGTTAAGAAACCTATGGAAGGAACGCTTAAATGATTTAGACTTTGGAGAAGACTGGAAACAGTTCTACACAAAAATTAAAGAATCGAAATTGAGATATCGATTGCTGCTAGATGATGTTAAAGATAAAGTCAATGCAGTCTTTAAAGTTTTCAATATAAAAAATTATATTACTTTATATAAGTTTATATTGTAGACTTATTTTATCCGACCCTTACTTATATATTTTCAAAACATCTATGGAGAAAATTAAAAATGAAAACATTTGTTGTAGAAAATGTATTACGTGATTATACTTCTGGATTAATAGTTGTAAAAGCAAAAAATATCGAAAGTGCTAAAAAATTATTAAAAGAAAAATTTGACGATACATATGAAGATGTTACAAATGGTATAAGAGAAATGCAAGATAATGAAATTGTATATGTTTATGGTGGTTAATTATTTAAAATTTAAAGGTGCCTTTGGAAGTGGGAGGGTTAAACTTCCAATGAGTTTTATTTAATTATTATTGGTTTAAAGGAGATTAAAATGAAAACTTTTGTTGCAAAAAATCCATTTGTAGATTGTAGTGGGCAATCAGGTATAATGGTAATAAAAGCAGAAGATTTAGATAAAGCTATTAATATTATAAAAGAAGAATTTGAAAATATAGAAGAATTTAAAAATATAATACATCTTTATATAAAAGATATCATATACAGCATAAAAGAAATAAAGGATAATGAAATTCTATGGGAATGGTAACTAAAATTTATTTAAAATCAAAAGGAGAATTTAAATGGGATACGAAAGTTTATTTAAAAGTGAATTTAGTAATGATGCAGAATTCAGGGATCTTGAAGAATTAAATGAAAAAATATCTGAATTAGATGATAATATGAGTGAAGCTGTAGTTAAAAAACTTTTTGAAAAATCAGATTCAACATCATATTATGATATAGATATGGATGGATATGATTATGGTAAATTTGATAATTATGAAGATTTTGCAAATTTGTTATCTGAATATCTTATAAAAGGAGACGTTAATTTAATATGGGTAGGAGAAGATGGAGAAACGGAAGCAATAATGGTTACTCCAAACGAAATAACATATCTTACAAATATTTTAGTTCCTGATTATATGGTAAACGATGTAGAAAAGTATATAAATGAATACAAAAAAAAATAAAACATTAGAATAAATTATATATTGGGGGCGTACTGGTTTCGACAGACCAATGTAAGTTAAGAGAAGCATGCCGAGTAATGATTGTAGGACTCGTTAAAAATCCAATCGAATTATAAATGCAAAAGAATCAAACGTCGTTTATGCAGATTTTGGTGCTAATACCAGGACAGCAAACGCATTAGCTGCTTAATTGTAGCTACAACCAATGGAATTGAATCTTGTAATATTTCAGGTTGTCAAAAATCAAGATAGGTTATTTAAGTTTAAAGTTTTGATAAAATAACTGAAATTATAAAACTTGTATTTAAGAAGTTTTGTTTGTTTATAACTTAAATACTACACAAAACAAACTAAGCATGTAGAAGGATTAGCGAAGTTCGCCTGGACACGGGTTCAACTCCCGTCGCCTCCACCATTTTACTGGCAGATAGCATAGCGGCAATGCCTCTGACTGTTAATCAGATTTACGTAGGTTCGAATCCTACTCTGCCAGCCATTTTGTGATTATAGATAAATGTATCATTTATCATATCCAATAATACTTATATTAAGACGACTTAAAATAATTGTAATAACAATGTTACTGGTTTGTGGGATTTTGTCATCGCTACGAAATCATAGATTTCTTCGCTCATCTCAAAATCCCACAAACGCAGACAAATTGTTCTTAAATTATTTAGACAAAATAAATATTGTGATTTTACAATAGATGTATCATCTATCAAAACCAATAAATATATAGAACATACTCATAGAAAATTTAAATTCAATTGATTCCTCATCCAAATTTAATTTGAAAATACTCACTTCGTTTCGTTATTCCAAATTAAATTTAGAACCTGAATCAATTCAATTTCAATTAAGACAATAACATATACAGGAGAATATATGCTTCAAGATATTGATAAATTACTTACTGATGCTTCTAAAATATATAAATCTATTACTGATCAAGATCCAATTTTCAACACTAAATTAAGCAATAAAATAATTAACACCTATTTAGATTTACTTCAAAAAAATGAAATAAGTTTAGATAAATTACAGGATTGGATTTCTAAAAATTCTTTTTTTGGTGATATGATTAAACAAAAAAGAAATCAATCTATTCTTTATCAAGATTCTATTGTTATTATTCTTGGATGGCTTATTTCAAATAATACAATTCTAGTTCCAAAAATGTGGCCAGAAGATATGAATTGTTTAGAAGATTTATATATCAGTATGGGTATTTCTACTTATGGTATTTTTTGATTTTTGTAAAATTTAAAAAGGAGATTAAAATGAAAGGTCTAGATGTAATTAAAGCTTTATTAGATGGTAAAAAAATTACTTATAATAACTGGGGTTCTAATTGTTATCTTTTCTTTAAAGATGGTTATATATATAACAAAAATAATAATGGAATAGAAAAATTCAATATTAAATATTTTAATTTTAATGATAATAATTATAAAATATATGAAGATAAACAAGAATTTGTCAGATGTATAGATTGTAAACATATACATGAATTACTTTTAATAGATTTTATCAATGATAATACAAGAACTATAAATAATTTATGTAAACTTTCAGATATTTATACTTTCATAAATTCTTTTGATAAAAAGATATGTGAAAAATTTGAAAAAACAGAATATAAACATAATTTGGAGGATTTAAAAAATGAAGAAAAATATATCATTTAATGCAGATATTTGTGATAAATCAAAAAGAAATTGTTTAACATGTTATAAAGGATATATTAAATCTAAAACAGAAAGTACAGTTACAGTATTCTGTTATGGTGATAAAAAACCTTTATCATATAAACTTATTAATACAAAAGTAAATAATGATTGCAAATTTTATCAATCTTATGATAGTTTATTAAATTCAGAAGATGAAAAATTTACTTATATTTATAACAAAATATTTCAACCAAATTTTACAGAAGATAAAGAATTGCTTAAAATAGTTAAACCAGAAACAGGTGAAACTATTGCACATATTCAAGCACAAAATGGATGGTTAACTGATGATTTAGAAATACTTCAATTAAAAGATAATGATGATTGGACTGTAGCACACGAATTATCTATGAGAGGACATAAAATAACAGATAAAAAAATACTTCAATTAGTAGATAAAGAAGAAACTACAGTAGCCGAAGTTCAAGCTTTGCATAACAATTTTACAGAC
>JAEHJW020006610.1_pt1 | contig 39760 bp, 65 predicted proteins | sample 9271431 | NCBI WGS metagenome assembly JAEHJW02 | reverse complement strand
TTCAAACTCTGTTTGAGACAAAGCTTTTTTAAGCAAAGTGAATTGATCGTTACAAGCGTTAGCTTCATTACATAGATTAATCACAGCTTTCCTATTCTTCCATGCTTCTGTTATTTTAAACATCTTTACCCCTACTCCGGCATAAGCCGCTCCATTTCTTCTATTTGTTTAAACCTATGCATCCAAAACAATGCAGCACTGCGCAATTCGGACGATCAGGGAGTGATTTCAGGCCGGTGCATCCTGAACAATGCAGCACTGTGCAATTCGGAAGATCAGGGAGTGATTTCAGGCCGGTGCATCCTGAACAATATAGCTTTATGCAATTCGGAAGATCAGGGAGTGATTTCAGGCCGGTGCATCCTGAACAATCCAGCACTGCGCAGTTAGGCAATGAGTCCGGTAACCATTCAACCAATATTTTGTTTTTAACGCACCACGAAAAGTTTCTAAGCAATACTTCTTCAAACTCTGTTTGAGACAAAGCTTTTTTAAGCAAAGTGAATTGATCGTTACAAGCGTTAGCTTCATTACATAGATTAATCACAGCTTTCCTATTCTTCCATGCTTCTGTTATTTTAAACATCTTTCCCCCTACTCCGGCATAAGCCGCTCCATTTCTTCAATCTGTTCTTGCGTAAGCCCAGTCCAGTAGACACGGGCAACATATTCGCAAAGAGCCGAATATACCTCTTCAAACTCTCCGTTATCCATCTGGTCAAAAGCCAAGCTATTTGGTATTTTAACCGTAACCATACCAAGGCTTGGCACCATCATTGGGATATGGCTACAAGAGATATCAGCCTCCCACTGAAGGCATTTTAACACGCCATGAGCGTCAACGCCCTTCTTTGAAACATAAGAGCTAAACCGCTCAACATTCTCACCTACAATTCTTCCGAAAATGTGTGCGCGTTTGTGCTGCCAAACACTGCGAGGCTTTCTGATCGTAACCACAACTATGTCACGGTCATGGTATCCCTTACCGACAACACGGTCATGGGTGAACCGATCTGCCGGAGACATGGTGCCGTGTGAATCCGTTATTCGATACATAAATGTCTCAGGTGATCTTTTTTTCTTTTTTATTTCCATAATCAATAATTTATCGAAACATCATGTTGAATTTAATCTCATTCCTTACAACAATTGAATATTCTTCACTCATACCTTTCTCCTTTCAAAACTCTGTTTAAGCTCAAGCATTTCTTTAATAAATACGTCACAACCTACCGAAAGCTCTGTGATTTCCTTATCGTCCCTTGGGAAATTGATAATAATCCCACGTCCTTCAAATGGCTCAACAACATGACAATAAACAAGATAATCGCACACTCCTACGTCAAAGTGCATCATTCCCCATTGCATTTGACGCCTGTGATCAGTGGGGATTACGGGATTGTCTCTAAATTTCCTGAAAGTTGAAAACTCAACGCTTTTGATTTCAAGAAGCCTTCCATTCGAATACCCATCGTCTGAATAATGCCGGTATGGCCATCGCTTAACAATGCCCATTTTCTTAACGTCTATTCCTGTCATTAGCATATAATAGGACCTTGCTTCTTCCTCAAATGAGCCAAGGTATTTTACCTGATATGGGAGTGGGGTTTCCTTTCTCCTGCCAGTCCATAACTCTTCAATAAGCCTATTCATAAGAGCATCGCGAGTCTTGCCCTGGCCACGCGCAACAGCATCCGCAATTGAAGATCCGCCAACCGAACCAGCCCCTAGTGTCCACCATTCTTCCGAGTGGTCTTGTACCTCTATCAGACCTTCGATCATGATTTCCGCTTCCTTTCCAAAAAGGAGATTGCGTCTTTAAGCTTCTCCGGCGGTATGTTCTCTTCTGACTCGACACGGAACATCTTTAAAAATGCTTTCATTAAAGCAGGGTTGCTTTCTCCGTGGCCGGTTTCATCCATGAGCGCCCGGAGATTGGCGAGTTCTTCTTCTGATATTTTAGTACCAGATTTCCCTGCCGCTTGGCCGTCATTATCATCGCCTGTTGGGATGTTGAAAATCATGCAAGTTAGATAGCGACGGCCATAAGAAAATGATGACCCTTTGCCATGGATTGAGGTCTTATTTGATGTCCCCTTGATCCCTTTATCGTCTATATCAAGATCAATAAACCTCTTTTCTGTATGCCCATCCATATGTATAATATCAACACAGGTACGGATTTCACCATCCTTTTTGGCGTCTCCCTCGTAAAATGACAGGGCAATACCCTCTTTGGTGTGGATAGGAGTTGCCATCTCACATATGGCCGCGAGGTCTGCATAGTTACTTCTTGTTTGCTCATTAAACTTGTTCTTTATCGCCTTTTTGATGTTCGCTTCAACTTGAACCATAGCGGTATTGTACGCCTTAATAGCATTGGATTTATCAATCTTCTGTTGAATCTCCCAAAACTTTTCAATCTGTTCTGGGGTTAAATTTTTTTCAATTGCGTACTCAAGGATATTCCTTGGTGCCATAACCGCGACTTCGTTATTTTCTTCACTCATAATTTTCTCTCCTTTGATTGTTTCCGCCTCTCGTTTCAGATCGTCAGGAAACGGTAGCGGATCAAATTCTGATAAAATATCATGGATATCGAATGGGTCACTCATGCTTTTCTCCCTTCACTTTTAGACAAACACTACCACGGAAAATATTTCCATGTCAAGCTATTTTTTCGGAAAAATTTTCCTTGACAAATATTTTTTGTGCTGATATGGTTTAGGTATGGAAAAACAATTAAAGAAATTAAAAAAATACTACAGGACTTGGAAGGCGGTCGCGATGGCTTGCCAAATGACCGACCGAAATCTAAGGAATCTACGTAATGGCATTGCTGGACCAGGCGCTAAAGCTCTTGTTGAATTGGCAGCAAATCAACTTGATAAGCGTCTGATTAATATTTCAAACCGGAAAGGTTAAAAAAATGGCAAAGCTTAGAAAGCTTCATCCAGACCGACTACAGTGGATAGCAGAGAAACACAATTATCCAAACATAGAGGCTATGGTAAGGACTGAGTATGCAAAAGAGAATGTATACATTAAAGACCTTGCCGTCATAATAGGAGTATCGCCTTGCTACGTTAAGCGTGGGCTTCTTAATCCACTCATGATCCCAAGCAAGGAAAGGATTGGCCGGCAAAAGGGATGCGTGGGTCATAACCGGAAAAAAATCAAACATGAAGACACAAGGCTTTGTGGAAGATGCGGTCATTGGTCTGGACGTAAGCGGCGCGACTCTGGCCCAAAAACATATTTCTGTAATCAATGTTATCAGGAAATAAATAACTCCGCTACTCCAGAGACTATATATGGGATCAATGTGCGATCAATGCCATAATAATGAGTATATTGCCAGATACGATGATTACAAGCTCATTTTAACAACAAGCCGGTGCGCCCTTGGCTGGAAATATGGAAAAGATTGCGAATTAATAAAAGGAAATAACCATAATGAAAGTATCAATAGGGGATATTATACAAAGTGAATTTGGAATTGGAAAGATTGTTGCGATAACAAAAGAGTGGATTATTCACGAAGATGAAAAAGGAAATGAAATAGCAGCCCATAAAAAAGAAACTCCTATGTGGATTCCTGTAGAAACAGATTCAGGCATTTATGGATGTTTTGAATTCGCAGAAATATAAAAAGAAAGGGGGTGATTAAAAATGGATGATGATTGGATGGATCGTTTTACTAATATGAAATGTGCATGTTGCATGTGGTTTGTAATAAAAGTCAGTGATAGTTCAGGCCCAAAAACAGATAACATCGTGGGTAGATGCCGACGCCACGCTCCAACATTACAGGGCTTCCCGGCGGTTTATGACACTGACTGGTGCGGAGACCACAAAATTGATGAAAATAAGTAAAGAAAGGGGGTGATAAGATGCCAAAGAAAAAAGCGCCTGTAAAAAAAGAAGCGCCCATAAAGCCGATTCCGAAGCCGCCGCCCAAAAAGAAGAAGTAGTGAGGCTATAATCGCATTGACAAGTGATAGCCGCCTTACGCAGAGGGCGGCTATTTAACTAAAAGGGAAAGCAATGACCTACCTATATTTTTTACACAACATATTTCTATGCGAAATATCCGAGGATAACCAGAAGAGAATGATATCATTCTTACAGAAGATCAAGCCCACCGTCCGTGATGTTCGTGTGGACTGGTGGCATGGTGATAGAAGATGATTAGAGTTTTCCCAAGAAAAACTAAATGGACACCAATAGACGACTTAGCTTTTGTTGGTGATCCTGAATTGACGCGTCCACAAAATCAGCCTGTAAAAATATCTGTTACGTTTACATGGGATATTCCAGAAGGGGAAAGACTCTATCGATCATGGTCACGTTTTTATGACGATGTTGAACTGGGTGGACCTGCTTTTGATGATCCTGGAAGTGATTTTAAACCGGGTCTATTTGTAAAAAAAGGCGTCACTATAACGTCAAGGGGATGTTCTAAAAACTGCGATTGGTGTCTTGTTCCAAAGCGTGAAGGATGGATTAGAGAATTACCTATTGTGGACGGAAATGACGTTGCCGATAATAATTTATTAGCTTGCTCAAAAACTCATATTCTCGCAGTTTTTGAAATGCTTAGACGACAAAAAGAGCCTATCAAGTTGAGCGGTGGCTTTGATGCAGAAATACTTCAACCGTGGCATATCGATTTATTAAAGACGATCCGTTTAAAGTATGTATGGTTCGCTTGTGATTATCCAGGGTCGTTAAAAAATATTGAGCGTGTTTCTGACCTGATGGCAGATTTTAGTAGAGAGAAAAAGCGCTGTTATGTGCTTATCGGGTTCAAAGATGAAAATCCGAAAAAGGCTGAGAAACGACTTGAGCAGGTGTATAATTTAGGATTTCTACCTATGGCTATGTTGTATCAAGCACCTTTTACAGCAAAAAATAGATATGCAAAAGAATGGCATGATTTACAAAGAAAGTGGTCGCGTCCGGCAGCATTTAAAGCGTATATGAGACAGCGCGAAAAGACATCTAAAGTATGTTGACATACCAATTATATTTTGATACCGTCGAAATGCGATGAAACAAATACCCTTAAAATATAAGAAAGCTTATCGTACCGGTGAAACTTCTATTCCCCACCACAATGTTTCATCGCAGCCGGTTACGGTAGGCTTTTTTATGTTTTCAGGTTGTCTATTATGAATTATCTAAAAATTAAAAATTGGGATAGATGGCAGAGCTATCGGAATGATCGAGGACAGCCACCTTGGATAAAAGTCCACAGATGTGTTTTAAGAAATCCTGAATGGGTTTCATTATCTGATGCAGAGAAAGGACAGCTTTTATCTATGTGGTTATTGGCTGCTGATAGAGATGGTGAAATACCTGATTCAGAAGAGCTTGTCAAGAAATTATGCTTCCTTACAAATAAGCCAGATTTTAATAAATTCAAAGAGTTGTCATTCTTGGAAACAGATAGTTGCCAATGTGACGCCAATATGACGCCAATTTGTCGTCAAGATGACTGCCCAGATAAGAATAGAATAGAAGAGATAAGAGAAGAACAGAATAGCGTAAAAAAGAGCGAAGATGATGATTTTGATATTTTTTGGAAAAACTATCCAAAAAAAGTCGGTAAGGCCCAAGCAAAGAAAGCGTGGTTAAAACTTAAAAAGTCTAAAAAACTTCCTGAAATAGACGTTCTTTTACAGGCAATATCAAAACAAAAGACCAGCCAATTATGGATAAAAGACAATGGTCAATATATTCCACATCCATCAACTTGGCTTAATGGTGAACGGTGGAATGACGAACCATTCTACGAATCAAATATTAAGCAAATTGAAGTTATAAACCGTGACCCAGGAGTGAGATATGTTGATTAAGCCACCACCACATGACATAGAGCTTGAAAAGAGTATGCTTGCCACTTGCTTTGTAAATCCTGGGGATGTTTTTGATTATCTTTTACCGGATCACTTTTATAGAACCGATCACCAAGCGATCTACAGCGCCATGCTTGACGTTTTAAGGTCAGGGGGTATTGTAGATATGCCTTCGGTGGTACAAGCCCTAAAAAAGGCCGATAAGCCCTTTAGCGCGACATATATTGCAGGAATGTTAGAGGACTTCTTTTTGAGTGAGAACCCAGGGATGCTCGCGAAGAAGATAATAGAATTAAGTTCTTTGAGGGCGCTCATAATGACATGTTATGAAATTATATCATCGGCATATGGCACTTCTTTTCCTACAACTGAAATTTTAGACACAGCTCAAAGTAATATAAACAAAATATCGATTTCGACCGGAGATATATCCGATTTCGGTATAAAATCATCATGCCTCACAATCCAAGATGAGATTGATAATAAAATTAAAAATCCTGGTCTTATTTCTGGTATTAGATCTGGATATGACAAAGTTGATTATCTTTTACATGGCTTTCAACCTTCTGATGTAATTTTATTAGCGGCAAGGCCGAGTATGGGAAAGACCGCATTAATGCTTAATATGGCCGTCAATATTTCAGAAAAATCTCCATGTGCTGTTATTAGTTTGGAAATGAGTAAGAAACAGCTACTTTATCGAGTAATAAGCCAAAAGACTGGTATTAAATCAGATAGTCTTATGGGTGGAAGGATAAATATAGCAGAATCTGAAAGAATAAGCGAAACCATGTCTAAAATATACGGGATTGAGTTGTATATTGACGATCAAGCGGCTTTAACCGTAAACGATATCCGCCAGAGATTGAGAAAATTAAAGAAAGAAAAGGGTATAAAGGTAGCATTTATAGATTATTTACAACTGATTAAATCAGATAAGAAGCCAACTCGTGATAGGGAAGTCGCAGAAATATCATCCGGGTTAAAGCAAACAGCTAAAGAACTTGACATCCCAATAATAGTTCTTTCTCAGCTTAATAGAGAGCTTGAGAAGAGAGAAAATAAACGACCAATTCTATCAGATTTAAGAGATTCAGGAACCCTTGAGCAAGATGCTGATGTGGTTCTTTTCCTTTATCGGCCTGCACCATACATTGCAAAAAAGTATGATGAGAATAATCTTGAAACTCCTGAATATGTCAAAGCAAAAAATGAGGCAGAATTAAATATTGCAAAGCATCGCAATGGCCAAACCGGATGTGTAAGGCTTTACTGGAAGCCAGAAATAACAACTTTTTTTAATCAAGTGGTGAATAAATGAAAATAAATTACAAATTAAAGGCAATGACTATCATAAATAATATGAATTTAACTGACTCAGCATCTTCATTTCGGATGCTCTACAACATAGCTATTCTAAATCCGAACGCTATTGTGCGAGCCCACAACTTAAACGTGAGTGTATCACAACGTAAAGGAGATTATGATAGTATACCAGTAGAAATCCAAACCACCGATGATATAGCATTTTAGTGTTGCGTTAATAATTGGCCAGATAAAAAAGTTAAAGCAATTAAAGAGTTAAGGAATATCGCTGACATTAGCTTAAAAGAAGCAAAAGATCTTATTGATAAACATTTTCATACCATAAAGGAGCAAAGGATTATGAAAAAGGAAATAGAGCGCGTACGAATAAAAAGAATTACGGAAGACGAACTTGAGTGGGCATACGAGCAGTTTAGAGAATGGTATACATCTGAAGGGAATGACCGTATGTATGCTATTCCATTGTGGGTGGCGACGCCGCAGGAGGTAAGATCGTTGATTTTTAAATTATTTCAAGAGAAAAAAAGGGGGGAACAATGCCAGGGGAAAGTTTGAAAGATTTTATTTTGACAAACCAGAAGTACCAAAGAGGACTTGTGATTGACACATATGACGGATATTCTATTGCATCGGCTGCGCTTGGTAAAGATGGAAATATTTACAAAGAATGGGCCTTTCCGCAGGGGCCGGGGAACGCGCCAAAGGAAAAAGCAGTTCCGATTAAAATTTATCTCGGGAAGACACCAGACGAAGCAATACAAGTATTGAGGAATATAGCAGAACTTTTGAAGAATGCTAAAAAACAAGAAGACGATATCCCATATTGAGAAAGGAAAAGCCAATGACAGAACAAAGATAAAACCATGTTCATGTAAGAATGTTTATTAAGATGAGAAGTATGGTAATGGCAAGCGTGTTATGAATCGATGCAAAAACGAAAAAGATCCGTCATCTGAATTTGAAGCATATAGCATACAGAGAATTTCTCAAGAGATTATAACAGCGTATTTCGGATACTTTTAATGGAAAGGCAAGAGATAATAAAAAAACTGTATGATATCCAGTCTGTTGTTCTTACGATGCCACCGCATAACGGTAAGTCGGCTTTTTTAAAAAAAATTACAAAAGGGATATGTATTGTAACAAAAAAGGCGACTCCTAACAAAACAGCAGAGCTGATTTTTAAAGATACTGATGCGGAATACACCAAGTTTTTTAATGAATACCAAGCCAAACATGGCAATAAATAAGAAGAAAGGATATCTGTAAATGATAGCGAAAACAAAGCGTGGAGACGCTGAGCGTGCGGCTGAATGGGCGCTCGTTAACAATTATGGGTGTGTTAATACCGTCAGGGCTGTTAAAACAAAATACCAACGGCAAGATCTATTTGCCTCTGATGTGATCGGTAAAGACCAGTATGGTGAAATGGTGTTTTGCCAGGTCACCACCGGCAAAAAAGAGGCATTACGTCAGCGGAGAAAGAAACTTGAAAAAATACCGTGGCAACTTTCAGATACAGTTCTCGTTTTCCAGATGGATTTCATTCAGGAAGGTAGATCTAAAAAGTGGTTTTTCAATGTGTTTGAATATGTTATCCGTTGCCGCTTAAGAGGGTGGTTAGAATACCCACTGATCGACATTAAAAAAGAATGGTTTAAGGCGTATCGAAAAGATTAATTTTATAAAAAATGATATTAAAATGGCTGACGAAAAATGTAAAATTCAAGAAGTTTATGCTTATTTCTGTCAAGAGGCTGGAAAGCTAAGAGAAGATGCAAAAAGAAAAGAAGCGCAAGCAGAAATTTATGATGATTGTGCGGCCAGGCTTAAATGGGCTATGTAACAAGATAATATTGACAATCAAACGTGATATATAGTATAGATAAAATGATCGTATTTTCACAATATGGCTGGTGATCCGCATAGTCACCAGCCGGTTTTTTAGGAATATGCCCTGTCTCTAATAGTAAAGGGATGCTCTTCAAATACATCAATAGACATTATTCCCATTGAGTTTTTTCCAACGTGAGCTTCTTGGAACTGGTTGATAATTTTACACGTTGCCATACAAACGTCTTTCGGCAACACTTTTTTAGGGCATTCTCTACATGGACTTGTAACCATTTCTGCTCCTTTCACCTTATTCCAAGGTCATAATTACTTTTAATAACTGATGCTCTCATTCCAATATAAAACCCTAAAACGGCCTTACGCCATTTTGGTGGAAGGATAACAGCGCAAAGTGTGATAACTCCGGCGCTTCCACCGATGATCATAACCGCTCCTTTGTCGTCACGGATCATTCCATTGGTTTCATCAAGGCCAGGGTAATCGCTTATCCGGGTGGTTTGGTATAAATCTGCTGCGGCCAGCGCCCAGGCTGTCCCGATCATGATTTTATCGGTCTTGTCGAGGTGGGCGCATCCAGTAAAGCATAATAAAGATATTGATATTATTAGTTTATTCATTAAACGCCACTCCTATGTTTAAAAGAATTTCTTTCAATTTTTCTTCGAATGATGGTTGTTCAGTTGGCGCAACTATTTTATCTTCTTTTGTTGAGGGATAAGTAATCCCAAAGCTCATAACACATGTTCTACACCACATTTTATTATCTATAATATTATGATTATATTGAGGGTTGTAATTCAATGTTGTACTGTTAAAACTCAAAGCAATTCCAATAATAACAGGCTGTTCAGTATAATTTTTTGAATCCCATTCTTTCTTACATCTATCACATATGTATGTAATTTTAACCATAATATTCTCCTTTACATTTTTTTATCGAAATGTTAAACATTAATCATCTTTTCTTCCACGCTTTTCTCCAAATCCGGGCCAGCTCCCACGGCCCGGATTCCCTTTTTATGGAGCATCATTTTTAAATCCATTTGATAATAGTTTATAAAATTTAGCCCTTGATCCAGATGCGGCGGCCTTTTTTAAATCTTCGCTCCTAGCGTGCTGAGCGCCATGAAAGCCAGCCATTATAGCTTCATACATGCAATCATCAACCAATCGATCTATGATCAATCTATGTTGCTCTGGAAGATTTAACCCCTCCAATGCTTCACGAAGCCGTTTTTGTGAAGGTGTTTCTTGAACGTATTCAAGCCCTGTTTTAGTAATTTTTATCATTTTATATCTCCCTTAAATTTCCTTGAATGGTTTTTCCTATTATTTCGCTTTTTCAAAATCTTTAAAAATAAATCAATATACATTTTATATTCGATTATTTCATCTTTAGTATAGTTGTTTTTTTTACCAATAACTTTATAATTTTCAACCCAATAACCAATAGGATGAATCTCACGGCCTATTTTTAAGTTTTCACCATCTGGTGAATTAATAAAATGTTTTGAGCCCTGTATTTGTAGTTTTAACTCGCCACTCCAGAACTCGCCACCCCTGAACACGCCACCCCTGAACACGCCACCCCTGAACTCGCCACCCATGAACTCGCCACTCCAGAACTCGCCACTCCAGAACATGCCACCCCTGAACACGCCACCCCTGAACACGCCACCCCTGAACACGCCACCCCTGAACTCGCCACCCACGAACACGCCACCCCTGAACACGCCACCCCTGAACTCGCCACCCCTGAACTCGCCACCCACGAACTCGCCACCCCGGAACACGCCACCCCATATGAAACAGGTGTTACTAATCTTAACTGACGAATGCACCCAGGCTCTATTTTGCAGTGTCCATTCGTCTTTTGATGTTTCTGGGAATAAATTTAATATCGTTTCTATAGTATATATCATTTATATTTTCTCCTTTTTTTAAATCAACTATTCGTTATCATTCCTCTATTTGAATTTTTATAATGCCAGATAAAACGAACCAGCCGATTAAATTTTGATGCCAAATCTTGGCTTTTGTTTTTAATTCATAAATAGTATAATCATCATATATGCGTTTTTTTATTCCTTGTTCATATAGATACTGTGTTCTATATGGATTAAACTTACAAGTAGCGCTATTTCTCATAATATTTTCAGAGTAAAAATCAAAAGCTTCATCGTCTGTCATAAGCCGTTTATTATCACTGAAAAACTTTAAATATAGTTTTTTAGTTGGAGGCATTTATTTAATCCTATCTCAAAAAATCAATTTCACGCCAACAAGCAGCCTCAATCTTTTCTATTTCAACCCGCTTTTCGTCGCTGTCTTTTTTATCGGAAACAAGCAAGCCATTTGGTCCTCCAAGCCTAATAGAGACAATATTTAAACTATCCCTTGTACCTTCCTTTAAATTGCCTTTTTCGGGGTCACAAACGATAGATATCCGTGTTGTGTATTCGAATTCAAGCTCCATTACCAAGTACCTCCACCAAAAAGGCCAACGACTGCAAGCAATAACAGTCCGGCCATAAAAAACAACCCGGAAAGGATCAACTTAAGTAAATTTTCTTGCTGTTTTTCGCTCAACGTCGGAGCTTTAGGCAGGGATTCGCGCCATGCGTCAAGCTTTTGCTTGTCTGATACCCGGTGAGTATTCATTTTTATACCTCTCTCGTTAAAAAGTTAATATTCGTCCGTGCTTGCCGGATCTTGATTAAAGCCCGATACAGATGATCTGGGCTAAAATTTCCACGCTCAAAGTCGTCGAGAAGGCAGAACGCAGCGTCTGTTACTTTTTCACCTTCTTTCAGAATTTTATTGGCTTGTTCTGAGGTCATTTGCTATCCTTTTCAAACTGTTGTTATTTCAAAAGCCAGCTTTCAATCACTTCTCCATCCTCATCGCATTGCTCAATTACATCATACGTACTATGGTTGATATACAAGATGTAACCACCAACCAAGTAAATATCGGAATGATCATCAAACTTTGCAAATCTAATCATTTCGCAATCCCCGCACAATCCGCTAAGATTTTCTTCTATCCATTCTTCTGATCTGCCCAAATTCCTATAATACTCATATGTTTTCATATCTCTTCCCTTTCACTTGCCGGTTGCACGGCGGTTGGTTGGTTGCCTGTGTGTCACTCACATAGTTGCTTACAGATAATGCTAACACCATGCCAAATACTCCAATAAAAATGCAAGTGATTGATATCATTTGATATAAAAATTTACATACTAAAAATAGACTGCAATATCATGCCAAATCACCCAGAATGATACACTTTTCAATTCGACACAATTGTGTATCAGGTTTAGTGTCCATATAATAAAACCAATAGCTTAGAGTGTATCATATTGTTTTTGAAACACTTTTGTCTCATGATACACTTTTCGCTTGACAAATGAATTATATTGTGATTATGTGTAGTTATGGATAATCATATTATGAAATTCAAGGGGGGCACAATATTAAAGCCTGCCCCCGATGCGGCTTAGATAATTATTGATAGTGTCGAAAGGTCGTTATGTCGAAACCTAAAACCAAAAAACCCGACGGAAAAACAAAAATCACCATAGGCTCAGACATTAAGGGAACTTCAAAGAAACCTATGGGACGTCCCACAAAATACAATCCGGACTATTGCAATGAAATAATAGACTGGTTCCAATCGCATTATATACCGCAAGAGTTTGAAATCAAAAAACCCCCAATATTTCCGACAATCGAAAGATTCGCAACAAATTTAGGCGTTTGTAAAGATACACTCTATGAATGGGGCAAAATTCATCCTGATTTTTCCGTCGCATTAAAAAAAGCGCATGAAATCCAACAGGCTATCTGGCAAGAAGGGTCGATGCGAGGGCTATTCCCTCCTGCGTTTACTATTTTTTTGGGTAAAAATGTGTTCGGCTGGAAAGATAAGCAAGATATCACTGCAAGCGTTGAGTCGCAAGCAGATTTGAGCATTTCGGTAAATTTCGTCGATAGTGAGAGATCTGACAACCAGGATTGACGGCGCGCCCTAAAAAGTCTTCAGCCCGTGGAGCAAGTTGCCTTTTACGAGTAAAATCAATTGGTTAAAAAAACGACAAAAACCCAAAAAACACCCAAAAAACAGGACAAAAAACCGGGTATAATCGCTGATATACCAGGAAAACTGCGGTTTTTGTTTTACCCTATGCGATACAAGATCGCTCGTGGCGGGCGTGGATCAGGAAAAAGCTGGAGTTTCGCGCGTGCACTTTTGATTTTGGGCGCAAAAAAAAAGTTGCGGATTTTGTGCGCTCGTGAAGTACAACTATCAATCCGGCAATCAGTCCACAAGTTGCTCAAAGATCAGATTGAGCTTTTAGGGCTATCCTCTTTTTACCGGGTATATGATACAGAGATAAGAGGCATCAATGGCACTGAGATTTCGTTTACCGGTTTGTCCACGCTTACGGTAGATACCATCAAGAGTTTTGAAGGAGTGGATATCTGTTGGGTAGAGGAAGGCCAGGTTATCAGCAAGAGATCGTGGGACATCCTAATCCCAACAATACGCAAAGCGGACTCAGAGATATGGGTGAGTTACAATCCTGATATAGAAACCGACGAGACGCACCAGAGGTTTGCGGTCAATCCGCCCCCAAACTGCATCTGCGTGGTCATCAACTGGCGCGATAACCCCTGGTTTAGCGATGTTTTAAACGCCGAGCGATTGCACTGCAAAGAGCATAACCCAGATGATTACGATAACATCTGGGAGGGTAAAACACGGAGCGCGGTTGACGGCGCTATCTATTTCAAGCAGCTGCAAGAAATGGAGCTTCAAGGCAGGGTTTGCAACGTTCCATACGATCCGATGCTTAAGGCGCATGTTGTTGTAGATCTGGGGTTTGCGGACGCAATGTCAATAGGTATTGTGCAGCGCAATGCATCTGCTATACAGATTATTGATTACATTGAGGATACACATAAGACCCTGGCTGATTATAGCGCAACATTGAGAGAGCTACGATACAATTGGGGCAGGGTTTTTCTGCCGCACGACGGTTTTTCCAAGCACGTACAAACCGGCAAGTCCAGCGCGGACGTGCTTAAGTCGCTGGGCTGGGACGTGGTAGACAAGACAGAGATAGTGCAGTTGTCGATTGAGGAGGGGATAAAACAGTCAAGATTGACTTTTCCAAGGCTTTACATAGATAAAAGCAAATGCGATAGGTTAGTTGAGTGTTTAAGGCGTTATCGCAGGGTTATCAATCGGCAAACAGAGACAGCCGGTAGTCCGATGCACGACGAGTACAGCCACGGCGCTGACATGCTGCGGTATCTATGCATCAATTCGGATTCGATGCACAATGAGAGTAAGAGTAGGGTTTATAATTCGCCTACTAGCATTTTAATGCCAAGCTTTAATGCTCAAAATAGTGGATGGTTAGCTGCATGATAGACACAAAAGACATATTAGAGACAGCCCTTGAGCGGTTTAAAAACGCATACGATTCAGACCGGTCAGAGCGTGATTTTGCGGCTGATGATTTAAGATTTGGGCATAATGAGGATAATGCGCAGTGGCCGAAGGAAATAAAAGCGCAGCGTGAATCAGATTGGCCGCCCAGACCATGCTTGTCTCTCAACAAGATCCCGGAGAAGATCGATCTTGTAGAAGGTGAGTTCCGGCAGTTAAAGCCAAGCTACAAGATACGCGGGGTAGACGACAAGGCTGATTCGGCCACAGCGGAAATTATAGCAGGACTGGTAAGACACATAGAGTATAATAGCAATGCTCGGGTTGCGTATAACGGTTCTCACAATTCAACGTTATATTGTGGCCGTGGAGCATGGAGAATTGACATCGATGACGCAGAGGATGACCCGTTTGTAAGGGATATCAAGATAAACCGGATAGCCGATGTTTTTTCTGTCGTTTTCGATCCTGCTTCAACTGCGCCCGACAAATCAGACGCCAGGTATTGTTTCGTCTACACGGACGTTCCTGAGGACGATTTCAAGCGTGATTATCCGGATGCTGACATTACTCAGTGGCCAACCGACAAGTATTGGGTGGATTGGCGCAAAGATAAGCGGATAAGGGTCGCTGAGTATTGGTATAAAGACATTACGGAGGTCGAGGCGTTCAAGCTCAGGAGGGCAGACGAGAATAGCTATAAATCAGTAGTGGTTTACAGCAAAGAAGAGATTGACCCCTTAAACGATATCGTAGAGCAGTCGAAGAAGGTTAAGAGGACGGTATTAAAGCGGTGCTTGATGACCGCAAGCGATATTATCGAACAGCCTACAGAGTGGCCGACTACGAGAATTCCAATTGTATTTGAGGTAGGTAAGACGGTTAACGTGGACGGCCAAGACAAGCACCGCGGTATGGTTAGACACACAAAGACACCAATACAGATGTATAACTATTGGTCTTCATCCGTTACTGAGCAGATAGCGCTAAGCCCAAAAGCACCGTATTTGATAACGCCAAAGATGCTTGACGGATTTCAGAATGGATGGTGGGATCAGGCAAACGTAAGGAATTTCGCTTATTTGCCGTACAATCCTGACCCACTGGCTCCTGGCGGAAGACCGTCAAGGGAAGTGCCTGCGCAATTGAGCACTGCTATTGCGTCAGAGCTTGCCAGGATGGAGCACGATATAATGTCGGCAATGGGCATTTATGAGTCCTCTTTAGGTGATAGCGGACAAGAGAAGAGCGGCAGAGCGATAATGGCGCGTCAGAAGCAGGGGAACTTAGGTTCGTATACCTTCACAGACAATTTTCAGACCGCATTGACTTATTCAATAAGAGTGATTGTAGAGTTAATTCCTTATGTGTATGACACAGAGAGAGTTGTAAGAATTCTTGGCGACGATATGACTGAGCGGACTATTCCGATCAATGCAGGCCCACAATCTCAGTTATTAAATGCAGACCTTCCGAAAGACATGCTTGCAGGCCCGCGACCTGGCATAACTGAATATTGGAATGACCTAACCGTAGGGAAGTATGATGTTGTGGTAAGTATTGGGCCAAGTTATGACACGCAGAGGCAAGAGAGATTAGCAGTATTGATGGATTTAATTCAAAATGTTCCGCAGTTTGGCCAAGCTGCTTTAGATATAATCGTCAAGAGCATGGATATGCCTGGAGGCGATGAGCTTGTGAAACGTGCAAGGAAAATGGTTCCTATCGGCATAAGAGACCCTGAACCAGGGGAAGAGACGCCAGAACAACAGCCAGACCCTGCGATGATTTTAGCGATGAAAAAGCTTGAACTTGAAGGGCTTAAGGAAATGCGTGAGGCGTTTGAGGGTAAAATGGACGCGATAGCCAAGTTGATAACGGCGGAGGCACGTGAACGTGGCAACCAGATAACAGAGATTGCGACGGTTGTTGACCATCTGAAACAAAGAGCCCAGATGGAACAGCAAGCCCAACAGCAACCGACTCAACCCATTCAAGAACAGCCGATGGGGGGCGAAATTTAATGGACTGGTTCGCAATAGTCTCATTGGGTGTTTACCCAACTCCGACCCCGACAGGAGCACAACGTGCTGCATATGCCGTGAGTTTTGGTCTTTTAAGCGTCGTTTATGAGTCTGCAGTAAGTATAATTGAGAGAGGTTTGACCCTTATGGGTTTTGGCTTAATATTGAGGTAAAGGTGAATAAATGGCAAACATAAGAAACAGGAATCCGATTGTTTTAGACACTTTCACGGCAATTATCGATTTCGTCACGCAGTTTCCAAACGGAATGAAGTTGAATAGTATTGAGTGGAGTAAGCCTACGAACACGTCGCACACATTTCAGGTTTTAAGTGGTGGGTCAAGCGGGCCAGCGGTATTCGATGAACAATGCACAACTGCAAACGCATCAATCATAAAGTATTTTCATGGTCAGTGGGTGAAAGCGCTATATCTTGCCGTTGCAGCCGGCAACGAAAAGGCATCTGGTACATTGATAATCACCCTTGACATGGACGTTCCCCAACACTGGTAGAATTATGGCCGAAAGGTTTTTTTACATACTGAGTTATCCGCGGTGCAGATCGACGTGGTTCTCACAGTTTTTCAGAACAAACGTCAGCTATTGCTATCATGAGCGGTTGAGCGGAAACCATGAAGGTGCGTTTGATAAGTTTATGCTTAATTTTGACAGGCCGTATGTTGGGAGCGCCGATACAAATCCGGTGAGTTTTTGCAGAGCTGATAGGGTTCCAGGGCCTATGGTTATTATTGAGAGGCCTATTGAGGATGTAAAAAGATCACTTTTAAAGGCATTTCATAAACATGAAGCTTTCACAGACGAAGAATGGAGCCTTTATATAGATAACACGCTTGATATGTTTGAAATTATAATCGGGTGGTATAAGCAGAACGAGCCAAACGTCATGGTGGTTCAGTTTAACGAGCTTGACAACCACGAAAAGCTGCTTGAGATTTTCAACCACTGTATCAAGAATTACACATTAAGCGTAAACTATGTAAAACATATGAACGGGTTAAGTATCACGTTAAGAAGCAAGGATGGTATGAGAGACGGCATAGAGACAAGTCGTAAAAATAGAGGCATGAGCATAGAGGTATTTAAGGATATTCATCTTAACAGGTATGACAGCAAAAAATTCAGGGAGGATTTCTACAATCAAGCAAAGGTTGAAGAGTCGCCCAAACCACTCTACATGGGTAGTAGAGGCAAACAAAAGAGGTAAAAAATGGAACAAGAACAAAGCATGGCGCAAGAAGGACAGGAAATAGCCACTCCTGAAAATGAGGCCCCGCCCGCCGAAGATAATAAGGGTGCATCACCGGAAACGGAAGAGCAAAAAGAAGAAACAGTCCCATATTCACGGTTCAAAGAAGTTTACGGAACCATGAAGCACTTAGAACGTGAGCTTGATAAAGTAAAAAGCAGTGGGGCAACAGTAACACAACCGGCAAAATCCGAAGGAAAGCCGCGCGAGGATGATTTCGAGAATTATTCAGACTACGTGGAAGCCCTTGCGGATTGGAAGGTAGAGCAGCGCGAACAAAACCGGCTGAAGGATCAGACAAAGGTTGAAGAAGAAGACCGTCAACGAAAATGGGACGAGAAGATTTCAGCAGGATTGGCGAAAGATCCCAATTTTGCGACAAAGGGCTATATTCCTCAAGGGCTTGTTCCGATTCTTTCTGATTCAGACCATGTAGTAGAATTTGCGTATTATTTTGGGGATAGACCCGAAGAGGCGCGAAGATTACTGAATATGTCGCCGGTAGCCGCTGCGAGAGAAATAGGGCGGCTTGAAGCATCGTTTAAGATGCCAAAGCCCAAAACACAAACATCGGCCCCAGGCCCGACAGTTCCATTAAAAGGCTCTGGAGCTTCGACAACTCATAAGAAGCCGGAAGACATGACAATGGCTGAATATAAAGAGTGGCGGGCCGGGGGCGGGAAATAGAAAGGATTTAAGAAATGGCAAATACATTTTTAAATCCCTCTGTAATAGCCAAAGAAGTTCTTGCACAATTGGCGAACAATACCGTCATGGGACGGCTTGTTTTCAGAGGGTATGAGGAAGAGTTTAAGACAAGGGTAAACGGCTGGAAAAAGGGGTCTTCCGTTACAATAAAAGCTCCTATCCAGTCGAGAGTTAAGGACGGGCAAACGATTGACGTGGTAGATATCCGCGAGGAAGATGTTACTTTCACTGTGGATACATGGAAGCACATTGCCCACAAATTTACAGGGACTGAAATGTCTCTTAATATCGATGCTTTTTCCGAAAGATTTATTAAACCTGACATCCAGGCGCTTGGGAATTATATTGATTCGGATATATTGAGCCTATACAAAGGGATACCGAATCAGGTAGGAACCCCAGGAAGTACTCCGTCAAGCTGGTACACAATCGCAGAGGCGTCCGCTGTAATGGCTGACCACGCTGTCCCGCAGAATGACCGTTATTTGGTTATTGACCAGTGGGCGCAGGCCAAGCTTTGCGATCAGATGAAGGGTGTTTTCATCAATTCTATGGCACAGAACGCCATTGAAAAAGCTAAACTACCTCCAATGGCTGGGTTTGAAATGTTCATGAGCCAGAACATCAACACGCACACTTGTGGTACTGCCGCTGGCCTTACCACGAACCTTGTTGATGACACGGTGGCAGAGGGTGACGTTGCGATAACGATTGACCAGAATGGTTCATGGTCTAACACTCTAACCCAGGGGGATATTTTCACGGTTGCTTCTGTTAATGGGGTCAACCCGATAAGTGGGACTTCTACTGGAAGGCTTCGTCAGTTTGTTGTAGAGGCCGCTGCTGGGACAACCGGAAATGAAACAGAAGTGTCTTGCACGCCTGGTGTAGCACCTTGGAATATCTACAGCGCGAGTGCAACAGAAAAGACACTCCCTTATCAGACTGTTGACGCATTACCTGCGAACAACGCTGCCGTAACCGTAGCAGGAACTGCGAGCCTTGTACACAAAGTCAACCTTGCTTTTCACAAGAACTGCCTTGGATTGGTAATGGTTCCGATTGAGCCGCTCATGGGGCTTAAGAGTTACACCGAAACCGATCCTGATACAGGGTTCACCGTTACAATCACCCTTGGAGGGGACATTATAAACTATGTCAACTATTTCAGGGCGGATATTCTCTACGGGAAAAAGATCCTAAATCCTTTCATGGGATGCCGGGTTGCCGGGTAAGGAGGGTTTATGGGTTCACAATTAAACGAGAGATTCATAGCCCCTATTGCGCTTGAGGCCAAAGCGACCACGACATATTCAGCCGTTAACGAAACCGAGGATATTGTTTTATCTAAGGTCAACGTTCCGGCAAAGCCAAGCCCTGGTCTTACATACCGGTTTAAATTAGCTGGGACAAAGACCGGTGCGAATGCTGCAATGTCTGTTGTTTTGAAACTCGGGTCTACGGCGGTTATGACAATCGCCGCAGACGATGGAACAGCGGTTGATTGGTATTGTGAGTTTACCATTATTTTTGAGGCTGCAAACAGACAAAGAGTAATGGGGTTTTTCCTTGCCGACACTGCCGATCCTGGTGTTGATTATGCCGCCGGTACGGTGGATTGTTCGGCTGGAGTACAACTTATGGCCCAGGTAATATCTGGACATGCGAGTGATACGGTTACTTGTAATATAGTAACTGTTGAGAAAGGAGAGTAAATTATGGCAACATATCAATATTTGGATGACGGGGGATCTGACGGGACCATCGTTGGGAAAGATTCGAGTCGACCTTTAGCCTTTTGGGGGGCGACCCCTGCGGCTCGTTCAGCTTTTTCTGCTGCGGCAGTAGAAACAACCGTGGCAATATCCACGACAACCACAAAGTGGGGGTTCTCTACCAGTACTCAGGCTAACGCGATTGTCAGCCTTGTCAATGAGATCCGGGCTGCGCTTGTAACGCTTGGACTTAAAGCGTAATTTTAAAAAGGGAGGGTTCGCCCTCCCTAAAAAGGATTTTATGAATTATAAACTTTTTATCGGACAGGCATTTTATGAATGCAAGGCTTTTTCACCTCAGTTCCCATGTATGATTGATTTGCTTAGAATTTTGACTGAGTTAGATATTGAATATTATTATGAGCAAATAAATGGGGATTCCTATGTGGATAGGGCCAAAAACGCGATTGTTCATCGCTTCCTAAAAAGTGATGCAACTCATTTGATGATTATCGATTCTGACGAAACATGGGATGTGGAAGGGGTCGGCCGTCTTCTGAGAGCCAGCATGAAAGGTCTTGAAATAGTTGCCGGGCTTTATCCATGTAAAAACAATTGGGAGTTTTATGGCGGACTTCCGAATGTTGACAAAGATGGATATATTATGGGACAAGAGGAAGGGGACTATCGGGTAATTGATATGAACATTGTCCCTGGGGGATTTATAATTTACAGCCGTGAAGCTTTTGAGCGGGCCAGACCGAACCTTGATTCCTATATCGCGCCTGAAAACAACGAAAAGATCCTTGAGGCTTTCAGGTGCAATATAGAAACCGAGTCACCAAGAAAGTCAGACGAAGAACTTTCAGCGATGGATAAGGACGAGCTTATTCAGCATGTCAAAAAATGGCAACGCGGGGGCCGTGAAGGGGGTAGGATAGGCGAAGATATTTACTTCCAGAAACGTTACAAAGAAATGGGCGGTAAAATCTGGTGCGAACCAAACATAAACATGGGCCATTTCGGAATAAAGGAATGGTCTGGCAACTATCAAGATCACCTTTTAAAATGTCGCGGGGTTGAATGAAGGTAACTTTTGTATATTGCGCCGTTGGTGTTGCAGGATTTAACGCGAACAGACCCCCGTGTGACCGGGAAGGATCATGGATAGGTCACGGCATAGCTTCTATCGCAGCGTCAACAATAATGTATGGCTATGAAGTAAATCTGATTGATTTACGTAGGCTATCCGGATGGACTGAGTTTATCGATCAGATAAAAAATAACCCTGCTGATGTTTACGGGTTGTCAGTAGCGCCTGTAGACTACCCACACGCGCTTATGGCGGTTTACAACATAAAAACCACTGTTCCAAAGGCTAAAATCATTGTGGGCGGAATACATCCTTCCATATTCCCAATGCAATACGATTTTTCGGTTATAGACACCATTGTTGTTGGAGAAGGGGAAGTGACTTTCCCAAAGCTTTTGAAAGAAATCGATAGCTTGCCAAGAATGGTAATGGGAGAACGCCCTGAGCTTGATAGCCTACCTTATGTCGCAAGGCAGCTTTTCGATTATGACGCTGAAATGTCATGCAACTTTACGCCGGGCCAGAAAACTCCGTCGATAACAATGATTGCCGGCAGGGGTTGTCCATATCATTGTAATTACTGCCAGCCCGCAGAGAACGCGGTATTTGGTAGCCCTTATAGAATGAGAAGCCCGGAAAATGTAGTTTGGGAAATGGAACAGCTTTACGAGACATACCTTTATAAAAGCGTAACTTTTTGGGATGACACGTTCACTGTGAGTAGAAAGTGGGTTTCTGAATTTTGCGAATTATGGAGAGAAACAGGAATAAAAGCGTCAATAGCTGCTTGTAGCCGAGCTGATATAATTTGCCATAATGAAGATATGGTGGAACAATTATCAGAAATAGGGGTTGACTGGTTTGTAATAGGGCTTGAAAGCGGGAGCCAAAGACTTCTTGATTTGATAAAAAAAGGAACCACTATCGAACAGAACATGAAGGCCGCAGAGATATGCAGAAAGCATGGAATAAAGATATTTGGGACTTATATGTATGGACTCCCAACAGAAACAAGAAAAGATTCACGAATGACTTATGACATGATTCAGGCGATCAACCCGGAGCATAAAAGCCCGTTTTGGTATACGCCAATTCAAGGGACTGGTCTTTATAAGATTTGTGACGACCTTGATTTAATTATTGACAAAGACAGAGGGATTGAAAGAACAGGGCATTTCATCCCGACACTCCGAGGGGTGGATTATGAATACATAACAACTTTAATGAGGTGCGAATGAGTACAAACCATAGAAGTAGACCTACAAAATTAAGAGTGATGTTATACAGCAAGGAGGCTCCAAAAGGCAGGATTTTTACGGACGAGAAAGAATATCTATCAGCAATCGAGGCTGGGTGGCAAGAGGCCCCATTAAAAATGGTAAAGAAAAAGGACTGACTAAATGGCAACCGCAAGAACGGTAAGGGAGTTGATAGAAGGTGCTTTTAGGAGGGCAGGCATTTATGAGATCGGTGAAACTCCGGAGGCTACGGAAACATCGAACGCACTTAAAGTTTTTCAGGATTTAATAGCTGAACAATCCGGAACCATTCTTGCCCCAATTACCGTAACTGAGGGCATAACTTTAGTCGTTGCCCAGGCAAGCTACACGGTAGGAGAAAACGGGACTCCGTCATTAAACACGCAGCGCCCTGAGCAAATCATTGGCTCTTATGTGAGGTCTGGCAGTTATGACTATCCTGTTGAGGTGGTTGGAGAAGAATACTACAGAACGCTGATAGACAAGACCTTGTCTGGGATGCCTGAAAAAATATGGTACAATCCGACAGCGCCAAATGGGACTATTTATGCATATCCTGTGCCTGATGCTGCGGATACGCTTTATATCCAAAGCGTAAAATCACTCTCTGAGCCAACAAGCTTAACACAAAATTTACTTGACACCGTAACCATCCCAAGGAAATATCACAATCCATTATGTTGGATGCTTGCCCTTGAAATGTGCGAGGAATACGGTAAAGCCCCAAGCCAATTAATGGTAAGCCGTTCCGAAGAAGGGAAACGCCAATTAATGGCAATGAATTTTTCCAGGAAGTGCAATCCGGTTTATATTGAGGCGGGCGTAACGACTTCAAGGAACAGGAGAGGGAATATCCTTACATACTAATGGCAAGAGTTCAATATAACATAGTCGGTGGAAATTACAAAGACATAAACCCCGATGTTGACCCACAGAGATCGGTTAATTTCTACCCGGTTATAGACGAACAGGGCGGTAATGTTTTATCCCTTTATCCAACTCCTGGGCTTAAGGCTGTAATAGACACACAACACCCAGCTAAAGTAAGACGTATGATTTCAAGCGGTGGGTATTTATGGGCTGTTGTAGGGAAGAAGGTTTTTCGGATAGACTCAAGTTATCACTCAACAGAAGTTTCCGGCACACTCACAAGCGGGATAGGCCAGGTATTTATAGCAGCGAACTCAAACGGTCAAATTTGTGTCGTTGACTCCGGAGATAACACCGGATACACAATTGATAATATGTCTCTTACGAAAATATCTGACGCTGATTTCGTATCCGTTACTTCTTTAACTTATCAGGATGGATATGGGATAGTAACAGAAAAAAGCACTGGAAGGTTTTGGGTTTCTGCAATAAACGATTTCACATCATGGAGTGCATTGGATTATGGGTCGGCAGAGGCATTACCAGACGACCTGTTGGTTGCCTTTTCTTCACACAGGGAACTATGGTGTTTTGGTGAAAGGACAATCGAACCTTTCGCTAATACTGGTAATGCGGATTTCCCTTTTGAAAGAATAGGATCCGGAGTTTCTGAAGTCGGGATAGGTGCTGCGGCGTCTGTTGTCAAATTAGACAATTCGCTTTATTGGCTTGATCAGCTTGGGAATATAAGGGTGGCCCAAGGATACATTCCAATGATTGTATCATCTCCGCAAGTATCATATTCAATAAGCACATATGGCACATTCTCAGATGCCATAGGAATGGGGTTTACTGAAAATGGCCATGCTTTTTATGCCCTGACTTTTCCATCCGCAAAGTCAGGGCATGGAGCGACATGGTGTTATGACATTGCTACAAGATTTTGGCATCAAAGATCTTCTTATCCTTTTGGAACGGAAGGGCGATGGCGTCCAGAATGCCATGAACTATTCAACGGTAAAAACCTATTTGGCGATTGGGATAATGGGAAAATTTACGAGTTAGACCATACTTTATATAAAGATAACGATGAGGCGATCCACGCACTGAGGGTCGGCCCTGAGTTTAACGCAAATGGCCGAAGGTTTGTTATCCATTCTTTTGAATTACTGATAAGAAGCGGGGTAGGCATAATAACCGGCCAAGGCTCTGATCCACAAATAATGTTCAGGAGATCGAAAGACGGGGGACATTCATGGAGCAATGAGCGGTGGAAGTCTTTGGGCGCAATCGGAGAATACGGTATGAGATGCAAGTGGAACCAAATAGGATCCTGCCGGTCTTTCATCCCGGAGATTAAAATAACAGACCCAGTGAACAGAGTCATCAAGGCAGGGTATATTGATTTAGAGATAGGGAAAAATTAATGGGATCTTATGAACCGCCCCCTATAAAAACGCCACTTCTTGACAGGGGCGGGACGTTACATTCTGCTTGGCAAAGATGGTTTATAAACATAGTTGGAGATTCAATAAGAGAGGTAGAATATACCATCAATATGAACGTCGTCTCTAATGCGCTTGACTCACCACAACAGGACTATAAGACAAGCAATGAATCTAACAACTTAATTCCGATAATACCAGCCCAGTTCGAAAAAAGCGTTGACTTAAAAGAAGCTGATTTCTTAAAACCTGAGCAACAAACGGATTTGGCATCCCTTTATCATTTAATGTTGCTTAATCCAGCGGGTGTTAAAGTACCTGGGGCGCATATCTCAGATGCCGAAACGTCGCATTCGATAACAGACCCAGGGGACGCACCTGCTGATGCTGATGCTTTAAGAGATGACCTTGTTGCAAACGCAATCCCCGAAATTGAAAGCGCATTAGACGCACTTGGTGGCAAAATAAATGATATTTTATTAAGGCTAGAACAATTTGAAATAAACCTGAGAGGTTAATATGGCAATAACATTCAGCAAGCTTTATGAAGGACAACCAGCGGCGACAAACACAACACTGTCGACATGCCCGGCGAATACAAGGCAACGAGTCCTTGCAGCGACGGTAACGAATGATGGAACAACAGCAAGATATATTACTTTCCATCTTGTCCCTTCTGGAGGATCGGCTGGTGATACGAATATTATTTTAAACCAGAAAGTAATAGGGTCTCGTGAAAGCTATAATATTTCTGAGCTTATAGGCCACATCCTCGACCCAGGGGATTTTATCAGTGCTATCGCAGAGGCTGCGAGTGAGCTAACTGTTCATATAAGCGGGGTAAATATAACATAGAGGTAATAATATGAGCTGGTTATCTAAGGCATTTAAAACGATTACCGGGCAGGCCGGTGCAGATGCTGCCAAAGACGCAGCTGGAGCACAATTGCAAGGTGTCAGGGAGTCCAACGCATTACAGAAAGAGATGTTTGAAAAGTCTCTTGCTTTACAGGCTCCGTGGCGGGAGGCTGGCACCAGGGCATTGAATGTGCTTGAGAAAAAAATAAATGCAGGCCCAGGCGAATTTAACCCTGAGAATGAACCTGGTTATCAATTCGGATATGGGGAGTTTGTAGAAAAGCCCACGCTGGCAATGGCGTCAGCCACAGGACGGCTCGGAAGCGGAAGAACGCAGAAAGAGCTTACCAGGTATGCATCTGATTACGCATCTACAAAGTATGATAATTTCCTTGACAGATGGCTAAAATCTTTATCCCCGTATCAAAGCATGGCTGGCGTAGGGCAGTCTTCAGCGGCTCAAGGGTCAAGCCAGGCCACAAATCTTGGGACAAGCCTTGGTGCGAATGCTATTTACGGTGGGGAGGCCCGTGGAAGTGGGTACATAAACGCCGCCAACGCGTACGGGCAAGGGCTTAAAAATGTATTAGATATCGGTAAAACAATAGCGCTGTTTTAATAGGTGACAAAATGCCACTTCCAAAAATAGAAGTACCAGAGTTAAACTTATACGAAAGCAAGCTTGCCGCAGATGAGCAGAAATATAAAAATGCAATTCTAAAGGCACAATATGACAAGCTTCAAAAAGGTAATGACCCGGATGAAATAGAGCGTACGGCAAAGGTTGTAAATATGGCTCGCGGAGCGTCAACAAAAGAAGAGGCTGACGCTATTATTAATAAATTCGCTCCAGACCTCCAAGGGATAATAAACGTATATCCGGGGAAAGAAGTAACAATCCGAACCGATGATGGCACTGAAATAACCATACCGCCTGAAATGCAGGATATGTTTGACGATCAAGCATTAGACCCAAAGAAATGGGCTGACCCAAATTTTTCACAGCAAGCTTTATCGTGGGGCGTGAAAAACGGTATCAGTATAAAGCGCCCAGATCAAAAACAATATGCACCGTCTGAGACCGAGCGTCTCGTTGAGCAGGTTAACAGCCTTCCAGAAGGCGACCCAAGAAAAACATTTTATACTGCACGACTTAAAAAACTGACCGAGTCGAAACAACAGAGAATAACGGTGGGCCCGGATGGAAGCGTGTCTATTGTAGATGGCCCTGCCGGTGCCGATCCTGGGATAACCAAAAAGACACAAGGTGAAACTGAAAGTAAAATAATAGACGGCAGCGAACAACTCGCTCGACTCACAGCTATATCAAATGAATTTAAACCGGAGTTTCAAGAAATAGGCAATAGGTTGTCAAAGTCTTTTACCGGGATAAAAGCCAAGCTTGGTCGGGGAGTGTCTAAAGAAGACGCACAGGGTCTAACAGAGTTTAAAAAATATCAAAGAAAAGCGATTGAAAACATAAATTTATACATTAAGGATGTAACAGGGGCAGCTATGTCAGAGGCTGAGGCCGCGAGGCTGCGACTCGCGCAGCCAGACCCTGGGGAAAACTGGTGGAGTGGTGACGACCCAATAACATTTAAAGCCAAGCTTGATGATATAACAAAGGCAACCAGGGCTGCGGTAGCAAGATATAATTATTACAAATCAAAGGGCCTTTCAGCGCAGTCTATTAGAGAACTCATAAACAGCGGGCAGGCGATTTCTCTTGATTCATTACAAAATAAAATGAAATAGGTGTGATATGGCTGACGAGATTGACGAGGTTTTGAAGTTCGACCCAGGCCGCCCGGCAGTTAATGACGCAGAAATAGACGAGGTTTTGAAGTTTGACCCTGTTGGAGGGACTTACGGGCCGAAGGAACCTCCTTTTAAGGGTGCCGGTAGTCCAATTTCTACAATCACCGGGAAGCCTGAGCTTGAGTTTAAACAAGGCGAAGACCCAGGTGCTAAAAAGTGGACATTGATAAAAAGCGGCTTTGTTGACGACCCAGCAGCAAAGATAAAAATATTCGCAAAAGACCGTGGAATAGATCCTAAAAGATATAGGATAAATAACGGGAATATTGAGTTTTTAAATAGCGCGAATAAATGGCAGCGGGAAGAATCAGAGCTTCCTATTGATAGATTGGGCTCAGGTATAATAAAAGGCGTTACGAATCCTGGTGCGATCCTTGGAACAGTCGGCGCTATGGGCGGGCCAATTGGCGCGGTTGCCGGTGCGGTTGGTGGGGAAGGGATAAGGAAGGGTATCGGAGGTGCTGTTTTAGGCGAAGAACAAACCACGCTTGGTAACCTTGTAGACGTTGGATTAGAAGGGCTACTTGCCGCAGGCGGTGAGCTGTTCGGGGCTTTAAATAAAGGGGTAGCGCAGGGCATAAAATCAAAGATAGCAAAGATCACAGGTGGTAAAGGTGCTGATTATATTAAATACGCCGGGGCAGAGGTAGGCACAAACTTATTAACAAAAGAAGACCACCTTAAGGCTTTGATGATCCAAGACCTTGCATCAAAATACGGTATTAAACTTGCTCCACATCAACTCTATAAAAAAGAGGGCATGATTAATACCTGGATGTATTTACGGAAAAGTCCAGCGACAGCCGACGCTATACAAAAATTTGAGGAAGCTATCGCCACATCTTCTGATAAAGCTATTGACGATTTTATCACGCAGTTGGGAGGATTCGAAAAAAGCCCCCATACCCTTGGGGAAGCTGTTTCAAAAACAACTCAAAAAGCCATAGGAAACGCAGAAGAAGCGAGGGCGGCATCCACAAGTCCACTGTATAAATCAGCGCGTGAAGGAGCAAGGGCCAGCGGGATTAAGGTTGACACGTCAGGTGCAACAAAGGTTATTGATGAGCTTTTAAATGAAACCGTAAAGGGCGATCCAAGCTATTCCGCATTAAACCGGATAAAAGGCATGATCGAAGAGGCTGGCGGAGATCTTGGTAAGCTCGACAGGGTGAAAAGAAGCGGTATTGATGATATATTGAAGGCATCAAAAACAAACACATTGAATCGTGAAATGATGCTTGTAAAAGACAAGTTAACTTCTGCGATGGATTCAATAAGCCCTGAATATGCAGCAGCAAGGAAAAAATACGCAGAGATGTCAAGTCCGATAGATAGGCTTAACGAAAGTGTAGTCGGCCAAATTTCAAGGATTCAAAGCGATAAGGGCATAACCGAAGTACCGAAAATGCTCTTTGATGTTAAAGACGCTAAATTGTTAAGAGAAGCAAAGTCGGTAATTGAAAAAGAAGATCCAAAGATATGGCAAGAGCTTGTGGGCGGATATATTCGGGACACATATGAAACATTAAGAGTTTCTGAAAGCGGAGATGTTATCAATGCTGTTGGTAAACTAAATAAAAAATTATACGGAACAGAGCGGCAAAAGCAGATAATGAACGCAGCCCTTGGGGATAACACTGAAGAAGCTAAAGCGTTTAAAGATCTGATGACGGTTTTTCAACGAGCGGCAGTCGGCACTAAAAGCCAGTCTATGACACACCAATTCGGAGAAATAGCTGAGGGAATTGGGAAAATACCTGGGAGTAAAATTTACAGATATGCCATGTCCCCGCGTCAGGCTGTTGTGGAATCTTTGTTTTCTTCTTGGAACGATATTTTATTGAAAGGTAAACAAGAGAAACTTTTAAGTGCGCTTACAAGCCCTAAATCCCTACAATTAATCAAAAATGCTAAGAGGTTACAGCCAGGAAGTAAACGGCTTATAGAGACCGCTTCTGTTTTAACGACATTGGTGGGTAAGGAAGTTGGGGTTGAATTAAACAATTCGGAGACTAAACAATGATTAAAATTTCAAGACTAATTTTTGTAATTTTACTTTTTATATCTCAAGTTTGCTTCGCTGGTACAAGCTTCAAATATCCAAAGTTTAAGGCATGGGATAGTAATGGAAATCCTTTGGCTGGTGGGCGGCTATATACTTACGCTGCTGGAACTACTACAGCAAAGACCGTATATGAAGATTCGTCTTGCACAACACCCCACAGCGCATATGTTGGAGGTGCTTACGTTGAGCTTGATTCTAATGGTGAGGAAACAATATATACTTGCTATGGGTCATATAAATTCGTTTTGAAAGATTCTAATGATGTTACCTTATGGACTTTCGACAACTATTCAGAGAACAATAATGATATAACCCAATATTATTATAGCGTAGACACATCGGCAACAGACCAATGTACAACGACGGCAGAAGGCAATAGAACATTAAAAGACTTTGCCACTTCTATAGGCACAAGCAAAAAAGCAACAATAGTTTTTCCTCACACTGGTGCTTCAAATACAACAGACTGTCTTTGCTCAACCACATGGGATGCATCAAGTTACACAAATATCAAACTTGAATTTCAAAACGGGGCAAGACTTAAGGATGACGTGAATAATGCATCATTTACATGGGGAGGGCAGATAGAAGCTGAACCAGATCAACAAATAGCCGATTGGGGGAATGGATCTGGGTCTTTTATATTATCTAAAAGCAAAATTCCCAAATTATACCCAAATCAATTTGGAACAAATACAACGCCTGGAACAACAGACATGACAACCGCCATTACGCAATGTGTTGCGGCTTGTAGAAGTGGTAATATCCCAATGGAGTTCCTTGGTCAGATTTATGCTCATACGGGCGTGACTTTTTATCCCCATATGAAGATAAGTGGGAAAGGTAGATATTCTGTCTTATACAATACAAGTACTGGGGCTGCCCACAATGTAACATTATCGAAAGGAAGCAATAGTTCTGTAATTGATTTGTATTTGAGGGATATCACCTTGGCTGGGGTGCAATTAAGCGGCGCTGGTATTTATTCAGATTCATCAAATCAACTTCAGTATTCAGAATTTGATAATGTTCTGGTTTATTTGTGCGGGAAATCTTATGCTGGCGCTTATCTTCATTCACCTGCAAACTGTGTTTTTAAAAATTGCCAGGGTGGGCCGGGCAACAGCGAGGTCAATGGGGCAAATGGGCCTTGGCCGTCATTTATAACAATTCCTGCGGCGGCTGATCTTGCCGCTTATGGATGGCATGTGGTGGCGGCAGCATCATCATCCGCTTATAATAATACATGGATAAATTGCCATTTTGAAGGGACAGAGCGGACAAATGGTATATATCTACAAGGTCATGCAAGTAGAAGTCATTTGAACCAAAACTTTATTGGATGTGTTTTTGAGTCCGGGGCGGGATCTGCTTTGGGGGCTAATTCCGCTTTACGGGCTGATTATGTTGATGGGCTTACTATCCAGGGCGCAAGCTGCGAACAAAGCGAGACGGGATATGACCCGTCGAATATCGACGTCTTCGACATCAATAATTCATCCGGGGTTTCTATTTCTGGGATATATTCTCAAAACGGATTATCTTTTGATATTGTCAGGGGGCTTACGCTTAAGGACTCACATATACCCAATTGGGATTTAGTTTCCGCAGTAACTGATTATTCAATAACTGGCATTCGTAAAGATAAATCAGGGGCAGAGCCAACCGGCACAAGCGATTACTTGACTGCTTGGCCGATGGGTGACGATAAATACACAGACGGAAACCTGATCGAGGCAGACACCCAAGGCAACACCTTTGCCACCGCCATTTCTGACGGCGACACTCGCAACGGTTGGATATGTACCATCCCCGCAGGTGGAGAGGTCACCCGATCTCAAATAAACGGTCAGGATTTCATTAAAATAACCGGGGGAACTGCGGCGTCAACGGATATAAGAACAGCCCTACAAGCCGCTGACGTGACTACCGGGGCCGCAAATATCAGGGGTGAGTCACTTCAGTATTATACCTGCTCATACCGGTATAAAGTAAACGCGGCTGTTACCACAAAATATGTGACAGTTACTTGCTATAACTCTTCTTGGGTGAAGCAGAATATAACAGAATTTACAATAAACAACCAGGGAACCACATCAACGTATGGGAACAACGTAACTTTGTCGTCTGGTGAAATCCTTGGCCGCTTAACCTCAACCACTCTTGTAAGTGACGGGTTTACGTTTTTGGCTCCATCCACGGCCTATTATATCAAGGTCGGGGTTTTGGTTGATACCGGGACTGAATATGTAGAGATAAGCGATATTACCCTACGTAAGGGTGTTGCCGCCATCATGGGGAATAATTGGGGCCTGAAGAACTTGACTGCTTCAGCAACGTGGGATGCTGGGTCTATCGCTGATGGAGATGAAGAGGCTAAAGACGTTACTGTCGTTGGTGCCAAACTGGGGGACTTTGTAGACGCATCGTTATCAATAGATGTCGCGGATCTTGCGTTGACTGCTAAAGTTACCGCTTCCGATACGGTAACGTGTCAGCTTTTAAACAATACCGGCGGCGCAATTGATCTGGCATCCGCAACCGTTTTTGTGCATGTAAGGAGGAAATAAAATGGCAGATTCAATTTTAAAATCGGCGATTACCGGGCGCATGGCAGGTGTGCCTATTGCGGTAGGTGGTATGAATTTGATGGATGCAAACCTTGATTGGATCATTCCATATATCCAGGATATAAATCATTTAGCCGGGCTTGCGCTTGAGCCCGCCATAATTCAGCGATGGGCTGGACTTATCCTTATGATTGTTGGATTCATCCTCCCATTGCGGAGCAAACTGCGGGAGGACAAAAAATGATAACTGAAGAAACCCTTAGAAGAATAATCCGGGAAGAAATGTGCAAAGCGACATGTGGCTTGGGCGAAATTGAATTGAAGGAGCTTTCACATATAACTGGGATGGTTTCTGATATGGGTGACGGTGATTTTAATCGAGGGGTTGAAGTTATCAGAGAAGATCATAAATGGGTAATCAGATACAGAAAAATGACCGAAAAGATAGGCACGACAGTTGTACTTACGGTCACAACTATTGTTGTCACTGCACTAAGCTGCGCGATAGGCATCGCTTTAAAATTAAAAGGGGGGAATTGAGATGAAAATTAAATGGATTGAAATTGTCAAAGACCTTTGGCGGTATTTTCTTGCAGCCTTGATTCTTATTACGCTTGCTTTTGTTCTTTTCTTTTCAGAGCCGGCAAAGGGAGCCGAAGCGGCAGGGGTAACACTTACGTGGGATTCTAATTATGAAGCTGATTTGGCTGGGTATAAGGTATATTATGGTACATCTTCCGGTGAGTATGGCACCCCTAAAATAATGCCGCTTGCATCTTTACAAGACGTTACAAATCCTGGCTGCGCTGTAACTGATCTTGACGGGGCAAAGACTTGGTATTTCGTTGTAACCGCCTATGACACCGAGGGGCTTGAGAGTGATTATTCTAACGAGGTCAATACAGGTGGAACATATTATGAAGATGGTAAGCCACCTATGGCTCCAACCGGTTTAAAAGCATTATGGCAACGGTTGATAAGCTGGATATTTGGAGGCTCTTTAAAAATAAAAGAAGGTTAGCACTATGAAACGATTGATTTTAATATTTGTTTTACTGATTTTCCCATCGTTATCTTTTGCTGAATATAAATTTCTCACCTCAAGATCCGCGATGGATGGAGGTATTGAGGTCACATGCTCTATAACATACGATGGTAAAACAAAAAACGTTGTATGTAGATTTAAGGATCAAAAGGACATCGATGACAATTTGGCTACTCGCATGGAAAAGATGATATTGAATGCCCAGGCCGAGGATGCGGCGGCATCGGTAGAAAAGTCAGTTATTGTTAAGGATGTCGAAGAATTTTTAATCAAAAACCCAACCGCGACTAAAGAAGATATCGCCTTAAAGATAGGCGCAACGATAGCCACCGAGGATATAAAATGAAAAAGTTTATTTATTTATTAATATTCCTGTTTATTTCTTCTTTCGCTTATGCCGACTGGTTTGTCGATGCTGGGACTGGCAATAACGCTGATGCTGGAACATCCACCGATGACGCTTTTGAAACGCTTGAATATGCCTTGAAATATGGGAATCTTGGCTCAAGTGGCGGTAAGGTGTGGGTCAGGCGAGCAGACACAGGCCCAACGCCGTTGGTGGAAGTTCCTACGTCGGACATCGCTCCGGCATATGACGGTGCGTTTGATAATTATCTCAAGATAATTGGATGCCCAAGGGCAAGCGTGTCAATAACGTCAGCTACATGGACGAACGAAAGCACCACGGTTGACTTAATCGTAGGCATAACCTTGACAAGTACTAACGCATTAACAAGAAATATAATAGGCCCCGATGGGAAGAGTTATTTTATAACAAAAGTAACTGACTCTAACACTCTAACTATTGACCGGCCATACGCCGGCGCTGATGCCAGTAGTACAGCAGGTGCTTGCACGATAGAAGAGGACGAAGATTACGACACGTTTGCTGCTATTAACGATTCAGGGTGGACAATCAAAATTGCTGACTGGATTGCTGATGCGGATGATATGCCCACTATTGATTTTAATGCTGGGGCTTATCAGATTGCTTTATCTGGGGATAATTATCATGAATTTAAAAATTTAAAATTTATGAATTCAACAGACACTGCCGGGATAGTAAATTCGAGTTCCGCACAAGGGACATCTTTTGTTAATTGTTGGGCCTACAATGTAAATAATGCGCCTGTTATAAATCTGGCAGCATCTGAATATGCGTTTTTTAGAAATGTGGTCATTCAAGGTGGAAATGCTGGAACATCAAATAGTGGGATTCTTTATGCTTCTGGACTCTATAAAAATGTAGCTATATATGCCTGTCAATATGGGCTTCGATATCCATTTAAAGTTAGTGGTACAAACATAAATATCGGCGTAGAAGTGGCCAATTCATCCTATGATATACAAAACGCCGCTTTAGCTGGGAATTTAAGAGATGTAAAACTGGGCGGTACAAACGGTTTATGCTCTATTTTTTTTGGATATCAGCATAAGATATCCATAGAAAATTATGGGAAGGTTCTTGGCGCACACAGAACGTTTCATAATACTGCATGGTTTTCGGATTCTCAAGCGTTTGATGGTTCTGGGTCTGTCCCATCACAGAGATCAGGAGGGGCCGCTATCGGAATAATGATAACGCCTCAAACCACACCACCTCCCGCTATTGATAAAGGGTATGTCATATTTGAGCATGTATTTAAGTTAGGGACAGCAAAAACAATTCGTTATTATGTGCAATCTGTAGGCGCTCTAACAAATACTGAAATCAGACTACAAGGCGAGTATGTCGATTCTTATGTGGATTCGAATGAATATACCCAAACGACCATAAACAGTGATGAAGCTATAACGGCCCGTGACAATCAGGCCGATTGGGATCAGTATGTCGAAGTGGCTGTCTCTCCGGCCACAAGTAGCTTGGTTAGGGTCAGATTGATTGCGGCTTATTACCATGCAACAAACACATTTTTCATCGATCCAAACGCTTATATTTACTAAGGTTCAAGATGGCAGAGAATGACAACATATTTGTTGATGGGGAAGGTAAGATCATTCAGTCTTCCGGCACTACCGTTACATCTGAATTTATAGACGGCGAAGGAACAGTCGTACATGAATGGGTAGAAGGTGGCACAAGACCAATGCCACAACGAATTTTATGTGGCCCATTTCGAGGGCCATTAGGAGGGCCATTTTAGATGACAATACCATATTTAGGGGATTTCCCAACAGGGAAAACGATCTATATACCATTCCACACATTTGATTCTAATGATCCAACTGCTTCTGTGACTATGACTGGCTTGGCGGTTACAGATATTGAAATTTATAGAAATGGAAGCACAACACAACGAGCAAGTGACTCAGGGTACACGCTACTTGATACTGATGGCATCGACTTTGATGGCATAACAGGTCTTCATGGTTTTTCAATAGACACGTCTGATAATACAGATGCCGGGTTTTTTGCTGCGGGATATGATTACTGGGTGGCTGTGTCTGCAATAACTGTTGACGCTGGGGCTATAAGTTTTTGGGCAGCTATTTTTTCTATTGATAATAGGGGCTTATTAAGACCTACAACAGCCACAAGAACTCTTGACGTATCTGCAACGGGGGAAGCTGGGTTAGATTTCGACAATATAAAAGATGCAACCGGTGCACATAACAGTTCCAACAGTCACCACCGTTGGAACTTGTACAACAAACACAGATATGCGTGGGACAGATAGCGCTGCCCTTGCGTCAGTGTGTACAGAAGCAAGACTATCAGAGCTTGATGAGGGTACGGCTGGTAAAATGGCCAATCAGATCGATATAATCCAAACTGATACGACGACTGATATCCCCGCGACATTAGCTACTATTGCCGGGTATATAGATACTGAAATAACAACCATAATAAATGACATAGCTACAGCTCAAGCGGATTTAGATCTTTTAACCGGTGTAGACGGAGCTACTCTTGCCACGCTACAAGGCAATTACGCTCCCGCCAAAGCTGGTGATGAAATGGATCTGGTAAACGCGCCGAATGCAACTGCGGTTACAGCGATTCAAAACGGACTCGCAACACTCACCAAGCTTTTAAAATATGTTCAACTGCTTGCCCGTTCCGACGCTGCAATCGAAACAGATAACGCGACAGAGCTAACGGCAATCAACGCTGATGGTGGAAGCGGTGCGGGTAATTTCTCGGCGCAAACTGATTCAGTGGAAGCAGTCCGAGATAGGGGCGACGCTGCATGGATAACGGCCACCGGGTTTATGCCAGACACAGAAGACGGCTCAAGCTTTACGGCAGTTCCCTGGAATGCAGCTTGGGATGCAGAGGTGCAAAGCGAAGTCGCTGACGCATTGAATGCCGCCATCCCAGGAAGCCCGACAGCCGCAAGTATAAACGATTATGTTAGAAGGATTAAATATGCCACGTGTAATAGATGGGATATTACTGAAGCAACCGGAGGGCTTGAAATATTCGATGACGCTGACGGGTCTTTCGCAACAATAGCAGCAGCATTCACGACACTTGCTGGAGTTACAAAAAGGAGTAAGATATTATGACAATGTTTTCTTATGCTGATCTTTATAAGCCGTATACTCATGGAGAACACACCCTCGAAAAAACAAGAGAGTGGTTGATAAAAACAGCAAAGATTGATGCTGACATATGCGATCAGGTCATTGCTGATACAATGGGAATGCTTGCTCATGGAGTTAAATTTCCGCTACCATGCCCATGTGGATGTGGTTTTGACCTACCGAACGCAACAATAGACCATTTTATGTTGGCAAGGGCCTCACAGGTTAAAAAACAAGTCCAAACAGCAAGAATAGGAATTCTCCAAGAGATGGAGAAAAAAAGAGTCGAAGACAGGATGAAGCAACTTTCAGACTTTGACAAAGAGTATGCTAAAATGAAATATATTGAGAAATACGGGACATGGGCTGACCGCAACATCCCGACATTTAAGAAGTGGTTCACAAGAAAGTAATATTATTTTAATATTGGTTTCCCAAAGTGTTTAACGGCCATAGCGTAGATTGCTTTGATAGTTGTCCATGAAACGGGAATTATAATTAATACTTGACCAGATCCATTACAAACCTCACAGTCGTCTTCTTCTCCTAAACAACATTCTGGACAAGCCATTCTATCGCTTTCACTAAATTCACCAATTAACAAAGCCTTCGCTCCGTTCTCTTCGGTAAGCTCTTCCGGCATTATTACCATTTTGTGTTTCATATTGCTCCTTTAAATAATATCGCCACGGCTGGCATAAGTCCATTCATTATACAGAAAAACTTCTTCGATAGTGGCATAACAAATACCAAATAAAAAATAACACGTTGTCACTTTATAAAGCACGTTTCCAATCCATTCAACAGTACATTTAGTTTTAAACATTGTTCATTCTCCTGTAATATTTTATAGATTATTATTCAATCGGCTCCGCTATTCTCCACCTGCCTATATCTCCAATTACCCCTGTTTCTTCGTACATCTGTTCATACGGCTGGCATGTATTATTTTTATTTTAATGGAATTTTCATCGCTTTTGCTAACGATTCAATATCTTTAGCCTCATAAACTGCTTTTTGATCATCTTTTTTTATTTGCCTTTTTTCTTCACGTTTTTTATACTCTGCTCGTCGTTTTGCTTTCTTACTGCTCATATTATACCTTCCATTTTCGCCACGGCTGGCATAGATTAATCTACATACTTCCACTGACTTTCTATAAATTCACAAACTCTTGCTCTTGCCATAGGCGTTAATTCTGCAATGCAACTTTCAGGTATAGTATCCCCACGAAATGTTTCTCTAAAATCTTCCCATATTTGAGTAAACACCCAACCATGTGTAAAAAATATATCTCTTAAGCTGACACAGTCCATGCATGTTTTAAATCGGTCTGGATGTCCATACCAAAAACCAGAAACACACTCATATTTCTCTCCTGGATTGATTGTTTTATCACATTCATGGCATTTATGTTTTTTCCTAGCAGTTCTTACTTCTTTTGAAAAAAAAGAAGGTCCCCCATCATTATCAACTTCTGCTTGACATGAGCATTCCATTTTACCCCCAATTTTACAATAGCAGATATGTGTATTAATAAGTAACCTTATACTCGATAGGTTTACATGGGCACGTTTGAGTAAACAGCATTTGCTGCTTTTCTTAACTCTTTCGTGTTTACCATTATATCCTCCTTTATTTAATTTTTAATATACCTTCCTGTACAGCCCTTAAGACAGTCCTGCAAACCATTTCAAACTGTCTTTCAAGAGGTATTCTACCTTCGTGTAGATTGGCGTGGCACTCTATGCACCCAGGGAAAGACAAGATGTCCGATGCCTTCATCGCAATACCTGAGAAATTACCGGCCCCTTTGATGTGGCACTGCACGCTTGGCCCTGTCTTTTGACATTCCGGGAAAGCACATGGAAGCGTCCTTATCCATTTGCTGTATTCCGCTGAATGAAATGGTTTATTTTTCGATATAGAAATCATCTAAGCCTTTTGCAAAGGGACTTACACCATGAATCCTGCCACATGCACCTTTTCGCATATTTTCTGTGAAGCCTTGTCATTTCTGGTAGATTGTCAGAGCAAATATCATCCCATATATCGTGCCAAACTGTAGAATATCTATAGCCTTTAGGCGGCTTCCATTCAAATGCATCAGCATTTATTACAGATACTCTTGTATCTTTAATATAAGGGAACACGAGAGAAATAACATCTAATGATTTTTCAACAACTGTAACTGAATTAATTCTGGTAGATTTAAGAATTTCAAATAAAGCGACACCAAGGCCAAGACCATTAATTAATATGTCTCCACCAAAATATTTCGCATTATTAATAAATAATATATGATCTAATATTTCGGATGGGACATTGCTCATAACTATTTCACCATTTCTCGTTAACTTTTTTAGGTTCCTGGGATTATACATCTTGCACCAGGATTAAAAGAGGCTCTTAAATTAAATATCTTTGCGTTATATTCTGTAACAGTAAAAGAGCTTACTTCATAAACTCCACTTTTTTTATTTGGTATATCGTATACACTCATAATGCCTCGTATTTGATAGATATAAGTGGTTATTTTTTGGTGCGACAATTATTGAAAACAAGTTAATTCCGGGTCAGGATATTACCATATTGTGATTAGATAGACTAATTTATCATATCGCATAAAATAACATCTCCTGCTTTTTTATATGAGCTACCACCAAGCCCTTTAGAATGAGTGTTAAGACCACCGATAAAAATATTTTTTAACTTTATCATTAAACACTCTCTTTCCTCTGGTGTAATATATTCAAGCTCAATAGGTATTGTGATAACAATTTTTTCTTTCATTCGTTTCTACTCCGGCATAAGCCGCTCCATTTCTTCTATTCGTTTAACCCGGTAAATCCTGAACAATCCAACACTGTGCAATTCGGAAGATCAGGGAGTGATTTCAGGCCGGTGCATCCTGAACAATATAGCTTTATGCAATTCGGAAGATCAGGGAGTGATTTCAGGCCGGTGCATCCTGAACAATCCAGCACTGCG
>JAEHJW020005250.1_pt1 | contig 39782 bp, 57 predicted proteins | sample 9271431 | NCBI WGS metagenome assembly JAEHJW02 | reverse complement strand
GATAGTGGCAAGCTGCTGCCGTGGTCCGACTACACCATGTACAAAGAAATGCGCAGGCGTGACGGCACGCTAGGCGAGTACCGGCATGCCAAGCGCCTAGCGCAGGCACGGTACGGCGTGAGCGATGCAGGCAAGCGGGCGCAGCGCAAGTACGCCAGATCCGAGAAAGGCAAAGCCGCGCGCAAGAGGGCGCAGGCACGGTACCGCGCCAGGCTCAAGGCACAGCCACGGGAGCAGACGCCATGACAGACCCGAGGACAAAGTATCGACAGTCCGACAAGGGCCGTGCATCCGCGCGCAAGTACGCCACGTCGCCGCAGGGCATCGAGGCCAGGCGCGAGGCGCAGGCACGCTACCGCAAGTCCGCGAAGGGCATCGAGGCACGCAAGCGAGCGCAGGCAGCGTACCGAGCGCGCAAAAAGTTGCAACAAGGTGCGACAACCGGGTGACAACGCAGGACCGAGCAACTACGCTACACCCATCCATCGCAGCAACCACAAGGGAGAATGAGCATGCAATACGAAGTGGACATGAAGGCGCTGTGTGCGCTGGTGCATCTTGCGGGCAAGAGTGACATCCGCTTTTATCTCAACGGCGTGTGCGTCGAGTTCCGCGAAGCCGAGACGGTCTACGTGGCGACGGACGGGAAGGTGCTGGGATCCTACAAGGTGCCGCAACGCAACGAGAACCCAAGGGATGTCATCATCCCGCGCGATGTGATCGAGCGCGTCAAGCTGCACAAGACGCACCAAGACGCGGTGCTTAGCATCGGCGACGATGGCGCGGCGCGGCTGGTGTACGCGGCGCAAAATGTGGATGTGGGGTTCAAGCCGCTAGAGGGGGTTTTCCCGGCCTGGCGCAGGGTTGTGCCCACGGAGGTTAGCAACGAGCCGGGGAACTATGACGTGGAGTTGCTCTCCAAGTTTGTCAAAGTCAACAAGATATTCGGCGCGACTTGGCTGGGGCATGTCTTGTTGCGCCAGAATGGCGAGAAGGGCCCCGCGCTGGTTTCGCTCAAGGATGACGCGTTCCAGGGCGCCATCATGCCGTTCCGGGTGTAAGGCGATGGCGCGCCATACCTTCGCGCGGACGTTCGCGCAGGCTTTCCCGCGCAGTTGCGAGATGGCCTGTGCCGTCGAGCATTACCGCCCCTCGCGCTGGCCCATGCGGCTGCTGTGGGGCATTCTGGCTGCGGGGTCGGTGGCCGCAGTTGTCATGCTGGCAGGGAGATAAAAATGGACGTGATCGAGGAATACAAGCGTGTGCGCGTGGTGGAAGTGGGCATGCTCGCACAGATCCAGGTGCGACATGGCGAGACTTGGCGCACGGTGCGGGAGTGCCTGCCCCAGTTCGACTCGTTTGACTGGAAGCGAGCGCGGGAAGCAGCGCGGGCGATGGACTACAAGGGAGAATAAGCATGAAACTGACAGTCTATGTGTATGCCCGCATCAGCCCGTACGCGTGGCGCGAGGGCGAAGTGGAACATAACGTCTCTATTTTAGACACTATGGAATCCTATGGGTTTGGTAAGCGCGTGGCGCAGGTGGAGGTGGACGTGCCCGACCTGACGCGAGCCGATCTGGTCTTGGATGCGGTGAATACGCTGCGGGGGGAGCAGCAGCGCGTAAGGGCTGAAGCTGAGACGAAGGCGCAGGAGTTGGAAGTGCAGATCGGCAAGCTGCTCGCCTTGGAGAACGGAGGTGCGGCATGCTGACGACAACCCTGAACCGCATCCGCGCGCATAGCCCCTGCCGTGAGGGCTGGGAAAAGCTGCTGCGCGGCCTTGGCAAGACGCAGGCAGACGACGAGCCGCTGCCTTACGCCACGATACTGCGCATTAACGGGTTGGACGACGCGCTGTGGTGCTGCCACGCCGAGCCGCAGTACGCGAAGGAATGGAGACTTTACGCAGTCTGGTGCGCGCTGCAAGTGCGGCACTTGATGCCCGATGAGCGCAGTGTGGCCGCGCTGGACGTTTCCGAGCGACATGCGCATGGGCAAACGACGGATGAAGAATTGGCCGCTGCGTGGGATGCTGCGCGGGATGCTACGCGGGATGCTGCGTGGACTGCTGCGTGGACTGCTACGTGGGATGCTACGCGGGATGCTGCGTGGACTGCTGTGTGGGCTGCTGCGCTGGCTGCTGCGCTGGCTGCTGCGCGGGATGCTGCGCGGGATGCTGCGCGGGATGCTGCGTGGGATGCTGCGTGGACTGCTGCCAGGGATGCGCAAGCCGCCGAGTTTCTGCGCGTTGTTGGGCAACCGGAGAACGGAGGTGCGGCATGAACGGCGAGATGGAGTGGACGTATGACCCGGGGTTCAGTGATCCGGTGGAATTCTCGGTTCTGTTTGACTGGAACGAGAGAGACAACCGGCTGGATATTGAGGCGATGGAGGTTCAGGGCGTGGATGTGCTGGGCGTGCTGTCGGACGATGTGGTGACGGCGTGCGAAAAGGCTGTCAAGCGGAGGTTGCGCCGGGGGCGCAGGGAGGATGATGATGCGAGAGACTGACCTGTTGCGCCGCGCTGCGGAGTTGCTGCGCAAGAACGTCTGGACCCACGAACAAAGAAGCGAGGACGAAGCCGGCGGTTATTGCAGCGACGAGGACGCCGAGATGGATGGCGTTGCGCTCTCCCTGCTCGCCCTGGCCGACGAGATGGAGCGCGCGGAGCCGGTAGCTGTAGTAGGGGGACAGCGGCGCGGTTGGTATTACTTGTCAGGACACCCTTCTGTGTCTATGGGAACCAAGCTCTACACCCACCCCGCGCCGGAAGTGACGCGCGATGCGGAGCGGTATCGGTGGCTGCGAGACCACGCTTGCTATCGATACAGCGATGGTAATGACGGCCCCGTACTCGTGTGCCGCGATGATGACGAGGACGCAGCTATTGACACCGCCATGCAGGAGCCCAAGCCATGACCCGCAAATTGAGCGCTTGGAGCCAGCCCCTGTACATCTTCGATTTGGACGGAACACTTGCATTGATCGACCACCGCCGTCATCTTGTTGAAGGCGATAGAAAAGACTGGCGCGCATTTTTTGCCGCTTGCGTAGATGATGAACCGAATATGCCTGTAATTCGGACGCTTCAAGCATTGCGGCGCGCTGGGGCGGAATGCTGGATATGGTCTGGGCGCAGTGATGAAGTCCATGCCCAGACAGTGGAATGGCTGTGCAAACACGGCTGTTTTGGCAAGTCGGTCGGAACGTTGCCTTGGTGGCCGTTCGCTGCACCGGAGCGTTTCCGCATGCGCGCTTCTGGCGACTTTCGTTCGGATGTTGAACTCAAAAGGGAATGGCTATCCAAAATCGAGCCACCGGAGTTCAAGCGTCTGACGGCAGTTTTCGATGATCGTGATGCTGTCGTACAAATGTGGCGGAAAGCCGGTATACCCTGCTTTCAGGTTGCACCAGGAGATTTTTGATATGACCCGCAACCAAACCGGAGTGAATGATGATCCGACCTGAAGATGTGACGGATGCGATGGTCCGCGCTGTCAATGAAGTGCTTGCAAGGCCGTGGGCGTATCAAAACGACGCTGAGGCACAAACCAAAGCTGCCATCGCCGCCGCGATCAACGCGAGCGGGTGTGTGCTGGTGCCGAGGGAGCCGACCGAGGCGATGGCAGAAGCAGCATGGGATGCTTATTCTCCGGAGGATTCCCTTGCCGACATGCGCAACGCCATCGCTGCCGCGATCAACGCGAGCGGGTGCGTGCTGGTGCCGAGGGAGCCGACCGAGGCGATGATTAACGCTGGCCTTAAAGCCGCCGACCCCCGCGAGCAAGCCCTCGACCGCATGGCCGAGAACGCGCAGGAGTTGGGGCTGTACGGCAAGGAGAAGGGTGATGACTGACTGGATCGACTGGCACGGCGGCGAAATGTTCGGCGGCGGAAAGGAGGGTATATGAACGGCATCATAGCCTGGGTCATAGCATTAAGCATCGTAGGGATGGGTGCTTATTTCTGGCATACAGACCGCGATGGAAATTTTCCAGGGATGATAGGTGCACCAGTTTTTCTCGCTTCGGTAATTGGAGCCGCCTTGTTTCTATTGGGACATTATTTGTAAGGAGAAGGGTGATGGTACAGGACAATAGAAAGTGGAGGTTTTGCGGGTATTGCGGGCACGAGCATCTGGAAGGCCCATGTCCGCAATACGGCGATCCGCGCATTCCGTCGAAGGCTGAAAACAACCGATCGCTGAAAGCATCCCTCGCTGCGGAACGTTCCGAACTCGATCGCCTGCGCAAGGAGAACGCGGCGCTACTGAAAATCAAGGAATGCGCGCAACGATTGGCCGATCACGCGGAATCTGGGCTCGGCGGGTGCTTGAGTGCCGGTAGCCCTGCACGCGACATTCCCAGCAACGCTGTATCGATGGTCAAGGCGCGGCATCTGGCGTCGCTGCGCGCCACCCTTCAAGGAGCCAAGGAATGACTACCTGCAAAAATTGCAAGTTCTACAGAAATTGCGGCTATATGAATCCTGGAGAAGGGTTCTGTGAAATTGATCTTCCTCCGTGGCTTGACAATGCAATCCGAGACTTGTCGCAGGGAAATCGTGTTGTCGGTGAGATCAGCGGGTGCTCACTCGGCAAGCCTATCGTGGGAGGCCAGGAACATGACTGATCGTGAACTGCTGGAACTGGCTGCGAAGGCGGCTGGGATTGAACACGGCGCAGACCGTACTGAGTGCGATTTGTCGCTGACCGAAAACGGTCGGCATCGTTCACTTCCTCAGTGGAACCCCCTCACCGACGACGGCGATGCGCTGCGGCTGGCGGTGAAGCTGAAGATACACCTGACGAACAGCAATACGTACGCATGGGCCTCCCAGTATTGGGTAGACGCAATGGAACCTTTAGGGGATGACCCCTACGCCGCCACGCGCAGCGCCATCGTCCGCGCGGCTGCTGAAATTGGCCGCGCACTCGCAGCGCAGGAGGCCGACAAGTGAAGCTCTACGAAGTTCCGCGCAACACCGACATTGAACTTCTGGACGGCACGCAGCTTCGCTTTGAGCGTTTAGACGGCGCGTACTCCGTGTGCCGGGATGAAAGCGGGGAAGTCATTCATCTGGCAGCGTGGACGGAAGTGGACATTGTGGGGGCCGACAAATGACCATCGAGCAAGCCGTTCTGGACTACTTGGCCGAAGCGCAGAAGTGGGTCAAGGTCTCTACCGACACGCTCATCCTTGCGTGTGAAGAATCCTACAACCCCGAACAGGTGCGCAACGCCCTGCGCAGGCTCAAGCGTGCCCGCAAGATCGTCTACGTGGGGCCGAGGTCCTGCGGGTACTGGAGGACAGTGTGACGACGATCTTTCTGGACTTCGAGACGTACTACTCGCAGGCGTACAGCCTAAAAAAGATGAGTACGGAAGCCTACATCCGTGACCCGCAGTTCAAGGCGCACGGCTGTGTCATAGCCGTGGATGACGAGGAAGCGTTGTGGATTCCACACGCGCAACTGCCGGATGCTTTGCGCCAATACGCCGAGGATTATCCCGATGCCGAGTGGGTCGCCCACAACGCTCAGTTTGATATGGCCATCCTCGCGTGGCACTACGACATCCACCCGAAGGTCATCCGTGACACGCTGAGCATGGCCAGGATTGCCAACTACCACGGCAAGCACTCTCTTGATGCACTGTCCAGGCAATACGGCCTGGGCGAGAAGGGCGATGCGCTCGTCAAGACGCTTGGCGTGCGCGACCTGGACCCACTGCTGGAGCAGCAACTTGCCGAGTATTGTGTGCAGGACGTGGAGTTGCTGCGCAGGCTCTACAAGCGCCTGAGTGCGGATTTGCAAGCCACACTTGGCCAAGTGCGCTACGGGCGCGAGATGGCGCTGATCGACCTGACGGTGAGGATGTTCACGGAGCCGGTGCTGGAGGTCAACGCGGACCTGCTGCGCGACAGGCTTGCTGAACTGGAGGCCGAGCGTGCTGCGGCGCTGCAAAGCGCAGGGGTGGACGAGTCGGTGCTGATGAGCAACCAGCAGTTCGCCTCGCTTCTCGCCGCGCAAGGCGTGGATGTACCCGCGACCTTCCGCAAGACCGACAGCGATTTTTTTGGGTTGCAGGACGACCCGCGCGTGGGGCGTCTGGTGCGCGGCAGGCTTGCTGTCAAGAGCGTGTCCGAGTTGCGCCGCATGGAAAAGTTTATCGCCGTGGCAGGGCGCGGCACATTGCCCATGCCGCTCAAGTACCACGGCGCGCACACGGGCCGCTGGTCGGGCAGCGACGGCTTGAATGTGCAGAACCTTAACCGGGGATCTGCGCTGCGCCGCTGCCTGCAAGCGCCCGAGGGCCATGTGCTGGTGGTGGTGGACTCTTCGCAGATCGAGGCGCGCGTACTGGCGTGGCTGGCTGGGGAAAATGAATTGCTCCAGCAGTTTGCAGACGGCGAGGATGTGTATGTACGGTTTGCTGAGCGCATCTGGCCCGGGGTGGATATTGACGCAACGCGCCGCTTTGTGGGCAAGACGTGCATCCTGGGGCTCGGCTATGGCGTGGGCCATGTCAAGCTGCACGCGCAGGTCGTCGTCAAGCAGCCCGACGCGACACTGGACGACGCGGCAGGGTATGTGAGTGTGTACCGCAACACCTACACCGGCATCCGCAACCTGTGGCGCACAGCCGACCGCATGATCCGCGCCATGATGGGGACTGAGCGCATCGACTGGCCGCAGGGCATCGTCACGGCGTTCGAGAAAATCCGCTTGCCCTCGGGCCGCTGGCTGCACTATCCTGACCTTCGCCTGACGAGTGAAGGCTTTGCCTACGGCGTGGAACAGCGCCTGTACGGGGCCAAGCTCGTGGAAAATATTGTGCAGGCCATCGCCCGTGACATCGTGGCCGATCAGATGCTGGTGATCGCCAAGCGATACCGCGTGGTGACGATGACGCACGATGAGGTGGTGTTTGTTGCGCCCGAGGGTGATGCCGAGGAAGCGTTTGCGTTTGCGCAGAAGGTCATGCGGGCCGCGCCGCGCTATGCGCCGGGGTTGCCGCTGAGTTCGTCAGGGGGATGGGCCAAGGAGTATTCCAAATGAACCGACTTGTATGGTGGGGAGGGTTGACAGTGGGGATGACGTTTTGGGCGGGGATGCTGTACTGGTTTGGCTGGTGGCCGCTTCTGGCGTTCTTCCTTGGCTGCGCGGTACTGGCGGGGGTGCGATGATCTATTCCTATTCCAGCTTGAACCTGTACCGCACGTGCCCGCAGCAGTTTTATCGCAAGTACATTGCCAAGGACACGCTGCCGTATCAGGGCGCGGAAGCGGCTGCGGGGACGGACGTGCATGAGGCCATCGAGACGGCGCTGAAAACACGCCAGCCGCTCCCGAAGCACATGGAGGTCTACGAGGAATCCATCAGTTCCGTGCGGAGCAAGATCGATTGCGCGCGCATTGAGCAGACGATCTACCTGGACGAGCGCTGGCGCTTTGCGTTGACACGGCCCCTCAAAGGCTTCATGGCGAAGCTCGACGTGTTGCTCATCAGCGAGGACGGTAGCCGTGCCGTGGTGATGGACTGGAAAACGGGAAAGCCCCGCGAGGACACGTTGCAGCATGATTGTTATGCGCTGGCGGTGTTCCGGGCCTTCCCCGAGGTGAAGATGGTGACAGGCTTTAACGTGTACTTGAAAACCGGCAAGGTCGGGCAACAGTTGGAATACAGCCGCGAGGCCGCGCAAGGCATCCAAGACCGCTTGGCGCTGATGGTCGCGCAGATCGAGGCAGATAGCGTGTGGCTGCCCAAGAAGGGCATTCCGTTCCCGTGCCACTGGTGCGCGGCCCATAAGTGCAGACATTACCCCCAGGAGAAATAGCATGGACTTGAGCAGCATGGTAAGCAGTGACCACACGTTCGGAAGCGACGCGATGGTGGTCGTGACCATTGAGTATTTCAAGGACGGCACGGTCAAGGTGCATGGCAACCTGCAAGGTAAAGGGTCGGACGAGATTTTGCTGGCCATCCTGCAAGGGGCCATCCAAGCCGTGCAGAACGGCGCAAGGAGCTTGCAATGATGTTCTGGATCGTGGTGCTCGTGGGCGGCATGATGGTGTGGTGGCTTGGACCGTTGGGGGCCATCGCAGCGCTCTTGATCTTGCTGATCGCGTCGGCGGTGAGCGAATGACGCCCGAGGCGAAGGTCAAGACGGACATCAAGCGCGTGTTGGCCGAGTATGGCTGTTGGTATTTCATGCCGAGTATGAACGGCTATGGGCGCGCGGGCATCCCGGACTTCATCGGGTGTTACCAGGGGGTGTTTTTTGCCATCGAGGCCAAGGCCAAGAATGGCAAGGTGACGCCAGCACAGGCCCGTGAGCTGCAAGCGCTGGTGGACAACGGCGCGCAGGTCACGGTGGCAACAAGTGGGGAGAGCGTGAGGGTTTTATTCCATGCAATTGCTCTACAGCGAAAAGCATAACGCCGTCGCGTGGCCAGGGATCGCGGACCCCGAGCGCGTTGCGCCGGCCATTCCCGGCTCGCGCGTGGTCAAGGGCGTGCTCGTTGCGCCTGTCAACCTCATCGCGCAGATTGCAGCGGCAGGGCTGGGCCTTCCCGTGAAGTCGCCCATTGAGACGAGTTACGACTGGCCGCGCAGCCCTGCTATTGCAAAGCCATTCGAGAAGCAAAAAGAGATGGCGGCGTTCCTGACAACTAACCTGCGCTGCCATAACCTTGCCGAGCCGAGGACAGGTAAGACACTGGCCAATCTATGGGCAAGTGATTTTCTAATGATGAATGATGCTTTGAAAAAAGCACTTGTTGTATGCCCCGTAGGCGTCATGGACGTGTGGGTACAAAACATTGGTGAGCATTTTCCTGGGCGTCGGCGTTCCTGCGTGTTACATGCGGCTAACCCGCAAAGTCGCCGTATGAAATTAAAAACAGAAGCCGACTACTACATTATTAATTTTGACGGGTTGAAGGTTGAGGGGATTATTGAGGCCATTGTGGATCGTGGAGATATATCACTTGTTATTGTAGACGAGTCCCATAATTACCGAAACCCGTCGAATGGGCGATGGAAGGCGCTCCATAAATTACTAAAGGCTTTGGGAAATGTGCCAGTATGGCTTAACACTGGAACACCTACGCCCCAGGAGCCGACCGATGCGTGGGGGCAACAGGCTATTATTTCCAAACCTACGGTAAGCCACCGGGCCTTCCGCAACACAGTCATGCGGCAGGTAACGGCGTTCAAATGGGTACCTGTTGGTAATTCCGACAAGATCGTGGGTGAATTCATGCAGCCTGCGATCCGCGTCCGACGCACGGATTGCTTTGATGTGCCTGATGTGATGTACGACCCGGTACATGCTCAACCGACCCCAGCGCAAGTAAAAGCCTTGGACGCGCTCAAGAAGAAAATGCAAACCATCATGGATAGCGGCGCGCAAATAACTGCTGTCCATGAAGGAGCATTGCGGACCAAGATTTTGCAGATCCTGGCAGGCGCTGTGTACGATAAGGATCATGTTGCACATGACATTGACGCTAGCACGCGCATGCAGGTGCTGATGGATACGCTGGATGGCTGCGACAAGAAAGTTGTCATCTACTCGTCCTTCACAAGCGTACTGACGAGACTCGCCCGCGACCTAAAAAAGCACTACTCAGTAGGCGTCATCCACGGCGACGTGCCGATGAAGGACCGTATTGAGGTCATCAAAGCATTTCAGGAGGAAGATGACCCGCGTATCCTCGTCGCTGACCCACGCACTGTGTCGGAAGGGCAAGACTTTTCACGCGCCAACCGCATCATCTGGTACCACCCCTTAGACGGAGGCGGAAACTATGTGCAGGCTAACGACCGCATCAACGGCAAGAATCAGACCGACAAGATGTGCATCACACAAATTTTCGTTGACCCGCTGGAGCATGCGATCTACAGTAGGAACCAAGCACGCCAGTCCCTACAAAACCTTGTCATGGCGTGGGTAAAGGGAGAAGGATATGGAACTCAACACGTTGATTGAGCAGTACAAGGCTTTGCGCACGGAGCGCGAGCAGGTCGAGCAGGGGTACAAGACCCGCATGAGCGACTTGCAGAAGATGATTGAGGCCGAGCTTGCCGTGCAAGGGTTGAAGTCGGCCAAGACGGAAAGCGGACAAGCCATCACTTCGGCGCGGCGCACCGTGCGCGTGGTGGATTGGGACGAATTCGCCGCCTACGCGCAGGAGAACGACCCGGCGCTCATCAAGCACAGCATTGACAACAGCGAGGCCTTGCGCCTGCTGGACGACAACGTCGCCATCCCGGGGACGGAAGTGCAGAGCACGTTCGTGCTGACGATCAAATGACGGACAAGTCTCTTAACCCCAAGCTACATCCGGGCGCCGTCATCCATACGATGACCATGGGGCCGGTGCGCATCAAGGAACTCGTGAACGACGAGGTTCATTGCCAAGTCGTTGGCGGGAAGGCTCAGATCACTCTGAGCCGTACAGCGGCTATGCGCCGCATTCTCAACCGCGAAAAGGTGAAAGCATGAGCAACGTGACTGTGAAGAACGAGAACCTGCCGATGGCCGCAGGACCGTCCGCGCTGATGATGGGTGCGCTCGAAGGGCTGAGTGGCGAAGGCCGCATGTTCCCTGAGATTGGCATCAAGGCCGCTCGGTGGCGCATCAAGCCCGTGGGCGAAGGCGATGAACAGGTGCTCAACACCTTCAACATCCAGTTCGCGCTGGTGGGCGCCAACCCGGCCAAGAGCAAAACCTTCTACCTGAACAAGTACGACCCCGAGGGGGATCCGAAGGCGCCGGACTGTTTCAGCGATGACGGTGTGCGCCCGCATGTCGAAGCCCAGCACAAGCAGGCTGAACTGTGCGCCAATTGCGAGCACAACGTCTGGGGCTCGGAACTCAACTCCATGACGGGCAAAAAGAACAAGCGCTGCAAGGACTCCAAGCGTTTGGCCGTGATGCTCGTGGGCACGCAGGAGATTCATGCGTGGCGCTTGGCCCCGACCAACTTCATGTCTTTCGGAGATTTTCTCAAGAAGGACGTGCTGGGCCAAGGCATCGACCTGGACCGCATCGTGATCGACGCCAAGTTCGACGACAAGGCGACATTTCCACATGTGCTGTTCAAGGTGGCGCGGGCCATGACGGACGAGGAATTCGAGGCCGCGCAGACCTTGCGTGTGTCCGAGGGTGCCAAGACCGCCGTGGGGATGGGCGTGCCGGTCGTGCAGGCACCGCGCGCTATCGAGGCCGTCAAGGTCGAGGCCGCGCCGAAGCCCACGCCGGCTACTGCACCTGCCGCCAAGCCGAAGGGCAAACCGGCTTCTGTCGAGGTCGATCTGGATTCCTTGCTTGACGGCGTTGCGTAAGTCTATGATGGGGGGTTCGCACCCCCATCTGTTCCCGCCATTTTTGGAGCAACTATGCGCCGCATTGTGATGGAAGTCATCCCCCACGCAGACCAACGGTACGATACGCTGGGGGACTATTGGGAAGACCCGGACGGTACGTGGCAGTTTCGTGTTTCGGACATGGGGGATTGGCGATACAACTTTTCTGTATTGCTTCACGAGTTCGTCGAATATGCATTGCTAAAACATGCCGGTGTCTCAGAGCAAGCCGTATTGAACTTCGACCTCGCGGTCCCTAAGAATTCTCCTTATGCAGATGACCCAGGGTTCGACCCAACTGCGCCGTACCACAAGGAACATGTGTATGCCGACGCCATGGAGCGTCTAATTGCGCCACATTTAGGCATGTCGTTCATGGACCCGTGGAAAGCAGCCGAGAAGTTGCCCCCTTGGAAACCGAAAGGGCAATGATGGCCCAACGGGAGAATGGCCTTGTTGATCGAAGATTACCTACGCATGGGGATGGCCCTCGTTGCCATTCCCGCCCACACAAAAGGGCCGAGGACACCAGGATGGGAGAAGCAGGCATGTACGGATCTGGATAAGCTCAAGCGCGGCAATGTGGGCATCATCCATGCGTTGAGCGGCACATGCTGCCTGGACGTGGATGACGAGCCCAGGTTTCTCGCTTGGTGGAGCGCGCAAGGATTCTCGCAGGCTGCGCTGGATGCACTGCGCAAGTTAGCACCGACCTGGACGAGTGGCAGGCCCGGTCGGTGGAAGGCGCTGTTTCGCGCCCCGGAGGGCTTGCGCACCATTCCGCTGCATCATCACGGGTTTGAACTTAGAGCGGCGGGTGGGCAAGATGTTTTGCCCCCGAGTGTCGTGGTGGACGATGCGGGCAACGAATGGAGCTACCACTGGCTGACAGACCCGAAGCCGCTGGAGGCTGTTCCTGCGCTTCCTGCGCGGCTTTTGGAGCGCGTGAAGGCTACCCCAAGGGCCAAGCCCGCAGAGCCGTCCTCGTTGCTTGCAGCGGCCCTCGGCATGCACCCGGAGGGTGGGCGCAACACGTATGTGAGCAAAGCCGTCTACGCGATGATGATGGGCGGAGCGCAGGGGGAAGTGTTGCAGCGCGAGGCGCTGACGTTCAACGCGGAGCACTGCAACCCGCCGCTGGATGAGGACGAGGTATTAGAGATCGTCCGCAAGAAGGAACGGTTAGGGATTGAGCCCCCCGAGGAAGTCAAGGCAGTGATGGGGCTCAACGAGTTCATGCCGGATGGGTTTCGCATCCGCAACCAGCGGCTGGAAGCCAGCGTGGGCGATGCCGAGGGCGAGACTTGGGTGCCCGTGCTGGAATACCCCCTCGCGGTGACGAACGTGATCCGCATCCCCGGCGTGCAGGAGCAGCGCTACATCGAGGTGACGGTCGCCAACGGCCCCGAGGTCAAGCACTTGCTGACGATGCAACAGATCGGCAAGGAATGCGAGATGTGGCTCAACAACATCGGCGTGTCCTGCACCGGACGCAAGACGGCTATGCTCAAGAACTTCCTGATCCTGAGCAAGGACAAGTTGGAGCGGGAGAAAAAAGTGATGCAGAGTTACCGGCAATTCGGCTGGCAGGAGGATGGGTCATTCCTGATCGGCAACCGCATCTACCAGCGCGGCGAGGCACCGCACTATGTGCACCTGGACCCGCACGCGGCCAACTTGGCGCGCTACATGCCGCTGCAAGGCACTTGGCAGGCGTGGTCGCAGGCGGTGCAGCCGCTGATGCACAACGACTTGCAGCGTTTCGCCTTCACCATGTCGCTCGCTGCTGTGCTGATGCACCTGAGTGGGGAGCGCGGCGGCCTGTTCAGCATCGTAGGCCCCTCGGGCCAAGGCAAGTCCACGGTACAGGCGGCAGTGGCGAGCGTATTTGGCAACGTGGAAGCGGCGTTCAGCAAGGCGCAGGATACGGAGAACGCCCGCATTGCGTTCCTGTCGGTCATGCACAACCTGCCCGTGCAGGCTGAGGAGTTGACGAAGCTCGCGCCCGACAAGCTGGCCGTGTTGGCCTACGACGTGTCGGAGGGACGCGACAAGCGCAGGCTGGATCGGTCCGGCGTCATGCGCGAGATGGCCCCTGAGTGGCATACCATCCTGACCTCATCGAGCAACGCGCCCATTCTGGAAAAGTTGCTGGATCAAGGGTCGGTGGCCGAAGCATTTCGCGTGCTCGAAATGCGGATGTACTTGCCCGAAGGGACGAAGTTCCAGGACGGCGACTTGATGAAGCGCGAGGCACTGGCGAACGCCGGGGCTGCGGGTCATGTCTTGGCGCAGTACCTGGTGGATAACCGCGAGGTGATCGCTGCCGAGATGGAGAAGGTGCGCACCAAGGCGCAGGCGGACATCCACGCAACGACGGAAGAACGCATCCGCGTCAATATGGTGGCTGCTGCGACCGTCATGGCCCTGATCCTCAACAAGGCCTTGCGGCTGGAAGTAGATGTTGCCGCTGTGTACCGCTATGGGCTCACGCTGATCCTTGCCGGGCGCACCAGTGCTGCGGCGTTCAACCACAGCGCGGGGGACATTCTGACGACTTTCATCAACGAGCACATTGACCACTGCGTGCAGACGAACGACCAGAACGTGGTCATGATGATCGTCCACACGAAAGCCCCCTACTACATGCGCTATGAAAAGGGGTCGCAAAAGCTTTATATTGACGTTCGTACCCTGCGCCGGTTTGTACTGACGTACCGCATGGATTGGAGCGAGTTCCGCCTGTCGCTCAAGACGCTAGGCATTCTGGATGGCGAGCGCAAGGTGACGCTCACACGCGGGGCGACAGGCTTGCCACCGCAAGGGCAGACGATGTGCGTGGAACTGGATGCACGCAAGATTGACGTGCAGATGCCCGACATTCAGGAGGAAGCAGCATGACAAACGATGAACCAGTATGGATTGTCAACGATTTAGGCGAACTTGGCGTGTTCGTCAATGGTCGATATTTTTTCTTATATAAAGGAGACAATATCGAGTATTCAGGACTTTATGATGACGGAAGCCCGATGCTTTATCGGCGCGTAGGCAAGCGGGAATTCGGTGAAACCTGCTGGCCCCTACAATGGATCATGCGCGGACACTGCGACCACAGATACACCGTAGAACTGGTCGGTTATCCAGGGCTTTCAAACGAACGTGAGCCTATTGATGACTGGCGCCCACTACCTCAATTGCAGGAGGACTTGGCTGCTTCAAAGCCCGAACCTCCTGCAAAATCGCCACGATAGCGGATTCGTTTTGCACGCGAAACCGCGACTCGTCGGCCTTGATGCTCATGTTGACCACGTTGGTCGCGGCGTCTTTTTGCATGGCCAGCAACTTCACGTAATCCTCGTCCCACGGCGCGGGCGCAAGGTCGAGAATTTCTTCGAGCTTGCGCAGCGACTTGCCGACAAGGCGCGTCAGGCGCTCGTTGGGCCGTTCCTCTACAGGCGCAGGCTCGTCGCGTAGCCCATCTTCTGCAACTTGGGCAACTGGGAACTCAGGCGCTTGCCAATGTCCGTCCGATAGATCGGGGAGTTGGGCACCGAAAGTTCTTTCAGGGCTGCGTAGGCTGCTTCCCGGCTTTTCTCCAGCGTAGGTGACGCCGCTGCCGCTACCAGCAGGTACGTCCCCGCGCTGACTAGATGCGTCTCCTGCACGATCTTGTTGCCGCGCTCCACGGGCACCACCCCGGCCTTGAGTTCGCACGGATGGATGTTCGCGCTCACCTTGTCGAGGTTGTAGATCGGCACTCCCGACACTTCCTTGCGACTGAGCCGGTTGTACGGAAAATCCGGGATCGCCATCACGACCCCCGTCGCACATAGCCCCGTCAAGAAGTTCGTCCAGATCGAGGACCCGTTCAGACTGTCGAGCATCCATGATGCCGTGCTCCGGTGAAGTTGCTGCTGGATGTTGAAGATGGGCCATCCGGGGCGCATGGTGAATTCCAGCGGCCAGGGAGTCCCCTTGTCGTCAATGATAACGGCAACGTCCACGTACCCAACATGTCCGATTCGCACAAGGTACTGCTCCAGCGGCTTGAGCACCTTGTCCGCCAACTTGGACTTCTCGGTGTAATAGACCACGGTGCCCATCTCGCCCGTATTCGGCCCGCAGTCGTCCGGCATCAGTTTCTTGTGCTCGAAATTCTCGCACCACGGGCTGCTGAACCCGTCAGGGCCGACCCATGCGCCGACCGCCATCTCAATGCCGGGCTGGAATTCTTGCAGGATGAAGCCTGGGACGCGCTTGCCGGTTCGCTTCCATTTTTCCAGCATCCAGACCATATCCGCAGGCCCTTTGCTGACGTAGGACAGACTGCGGTCGGCATCCCCAAAGGGCTTGGACACGTAGCGCCCCATCGTCTTTTTGACGTAGGCAATGGCCTTGTCGTAGCTGTGGAAGGTTTCGCCTTGCATGAGCGCGATCCCGTGCGCGGCGAGCACATCCATGCCGACCTGCCGATCAAGTTCCCAGGCAGCGGTAGCGGCGTTGGCCCCGTAGATGGGATACCCGCGCTGGCGCCACTTCTCCAAGTCCTGCATGTACACCGAGTTGTCGGGCAGGAACACGAGGTCCGCCCAGTTCATGTGCTGTTCCCAGTGCTGGACTTTTTGCACCAAGCCGTCACCGACCGTGATCTGGCCTTCGGGCTTGTTGCGGATGAACCACCTGACTTGCGCGCCCTCCGACATGCTGCGCAGGCAGAAATCGAGAGCGAGGGCCGAGGGATCAATGACGAGGATGTTCAATCGGTAGCTCCGACGATGATGTTCCACATTTTCCGGTGCAAAGCGTAGCGAATGAACCCTACGGCACCCGCAGCTTTGACAGCCCCGCGAAGCAACGCATGGCGCTTGATGGATTTTTCCGCTTCGTTGACGCGTTTCAACGCTTCGCTGTAGCGTTGCTCGGAAATCAGTTCGTCATTGCGCATGGATCCAAGGATGGAACGTGTTGCGTCCGGCAACTTGTTCGTAGGCAAGTTGCGCAGTTTTTCAAAGTCCGTTGCGTACTGACGCTGCAATTTTGCCGTGCGCGTGTAGTCCTGCATGTTTTGCGCGTATTGCGTGCGCGCTTTATCCATGACGGACTTCAACGCCTCACGAGCTTCTTGCGCGCTTTGTGCGTCAAGCGCTGCGCGTTGAGCTTGCGGCAAATCTTTCAGGACCGGCTCACGCTCCTTGATGTACTGCGCGATGTCGCGCGCGGACTTGCCCGCGAGGTCTGCTTGAACGCGCTTGGCGAGCAACCCATCCAACGCTGGCGCATCGCCCCCCAGCGCGGCCTTGGCTTTGGCAAGATTCTCGGGCGACGCAAGGACATAGCGGCCAATGTCGGTTGCCCCGGCTTCATCTGCGCCTACTTCTTTCAGGAACCTCGCTCCTAGCGGTTCCTGTTGGTCTTTGACGGCTTTGTACGCTGCGCGGGCTTCGGGGTAGCCTTCAATGTGCCGATCAATCAAATCGTTCAACCGTTGCGCGAGAATTCCAGCATTGTGCTCGCCAATGGCATCAAAGCCTTGTTTAGGTTGCCCGAATGCCGCTTTTTCGGAAAGTTGACGGCGCAACTCAATCAAACTACTTAGCGGGGCCTTGGAGTTATCACGAATACGCCCAAGACTATCAATAACGTCTTGCAGTGCATTGAACGTAGGTTTGGACCCAGCATCGTCCTGCATCTGGATCAGATCGTTGCGAAGCGATCCAATCTGTGTGTGTAATGGCGCTCCCGGCTCCAGCTTGGACTGCGGGACACTGCTGATGGCGTCATGGATAGCCGAACCGGCTTCCTTTTGGGCTTGCCCAAGAGCGTTTGCGCGGGTTTCAAACAGGTTGCGAAGTTGCGCATTGACGCCCATTTTGGACCCGGCAAGCGGCGGCGTAAGGTCGGGCAATTGCCCAGGTTGCGTAGGCTTGGCAGACGCCGCAGGCACTTCGCTTTCCAGACCACGAGCCATACCGCGCAACCCTTGCGCGCCTCGGGACGCTTCCGGGTCCGTCAAGAATCGCGTAGCCGACTTGGCCGCGCCTACAACGGGCCGTCCTACGGCTGCAATCGGACGCGCAGCAAGCGACGCCGCATCGCCAGCCATCGCCCCGGCTTGGGCACGAGCAGGAGCGTTACGCTCGAAGCTGGACCGCAAAGAGGCAGCGTCGTCTCCGATACCCATCGGCCCTAGCCCCACAAGGCCGCTTTTGTTCAGTGCATTCGCCGCCGCGCCAAGGAGTTGTTGCCCCTGTGGCGTTTGGGGCTGGTAGGCATGCGCTTGCTGAAATGCTTGCGAAGTGCGCTCGGCAAGCCCGTGCCCAAAGTTCCCCGTCGCAACTTCTTTGCCGATACCGTACAAGTTTCCAAGCACGTTCATGGTTTCGCTTTGCGCCATGCCAACCCCGGCATCAATCGGCGCGAGCACACGACCCACTGTATTGCCAAGGCCTTTTTGCACGACGTTTTGGTGCCACCCAGCGCCTGCGGACACCGGCTGCGTGGGAACTTCGTCTTGGTGATAACCGCCGGGGATTGTGTTGAGCGCCATCCGTGTCAGGGACGGCAGCGGCTTGGAATTGTCTGTCCAACCACTTTGCGCGGGGGCAAACAACTTGGCCGTGCTCGGGTCAAAGCCACCAGGCGCGGGTTGCGTCAATTTGGCGGTACTGGGGTCAAAGGCCATATCACTTTACCGGAATCCATTGGCCGTTGTCATACCGGGCCTTGTTGCCATTGGCATCGGTGTAGATCGCGCCCTGCTGGAACTGTTGCTGCTGCGCAGGCGCAGCGCTTGACGGTGAGCCGAGTTGCCCCATCAGTTGAGTTTTTTGCTGCCGGTAACTGTCAAGCACATTGCGCCCATCGGTCTGCATGGCTTGCTGCGCCGCCTCCAATTGGCCCAACGTCATGTTGGGCGATAGCGTTGCGTTGGCTTCTCGCATGGCCGCCACAGGAACGCCACGCGCTCCCGTAGACGCGGTAAGAACCTTGCCATACTCTTTTTGCACGGCTTGGAGTGCGAGTTGAAACTTTGCCGCGTCTGGGCTACCCATGTTGCGCAACTTGTTCAGCAGGGTATTTACAGGCGTAGCAGGCCCAAGCCCGTACTGTTTGGCCGTTTGAAGCAAGTACGAAAAATTGGTCTCCAACGCGCTGTACGCTGGCTCAATCGAGGCCAACGTGCGTGTGACTTGGCTCAACGCGCCACTCGTCGCTTTCACTGGCGCGGTTGCCGTAGCTACTTGGGCAGCAGCATCGGCTTTCGGTGCGGCGGTCGCCGTGACTGTCGCCGCCGCCTGTTTGGCCTTCCCGGCAAGCGCTTCGGGCGCTAGATCAGGATACGCTTGATAAACGTAGGGTTTCATTTGCGTCGGAATGGACTGCCCATTACGCAGCATGTCCGCCGCACCTGCAAGTTGTTGCGGTGTATAGGGCGACGAGCCGCCTTGCGTATAACCCGGATAGCGCGCTTGCAAGGACTGTTGTCGCAAGAATACATTGACAGCCTTGAACATCTCCGTATTGCTAAGCCCCGCTAGTTGCAAAGCATCTTTTGATTGCTGGGCAAGGGCCGGATAGATGTTTTGCATCGCCAAATCAAGTTGGCGGTCCGACAGATTGGGGTTACTTTTCAGCAGCCCCGCAGCCGCTTTTGCGGCCAAATTGATAACTTGGTTGCTTTGCGCAAGCGCAAGGACACGGCCATACGTACCCATAGGCAACGCACCAGGAACGTCTTGGGTAGACGGCGCTTTCGTGGTAGGCGCACTTTGCGGAGCGGTCTCTGGAGCAGACGCAGAATTAGCACCTAGCGCCCCACGGGCTTGCATGTCCTTGATAATAGCCGCGCCTTGCTGCCAAGGAATAGCCCCAAGCTCCATGCCACGCTGCACTTGCTGTGGCGTTCTGACATTGGAAAAGCCGCCATTGGGCGTAAATTGTGCAACATTTGCCGCTCCTGGCATCGGAATTTGTTGCGGCGCGGGTTGTTGCGCGCTGTTTTGCCCAGGGGCAGGGGCAGGGGCAGGGGCAGGGGCAGGCGCGGCGGGTGACGCACTAGGAGGCGCTTGCGTGTTCTGACCTGCCAAGTCGCGCCAATAAGCACCAGCCCCTTTTGTGCCCGTCAGATAATCTTGAAATTGTTGCTGTTGAACTTGACGCTTGAGCGCGTCGTTCGCCAGCATATCGTTGATCTGCTGCTGGCGCTGCTGGTTCAAAATGGCTTGCTGCTGCGCGGTGTACTGCCCGCGCAGAATGTTGCCAAACTGCATGTACTCTGCGGGGTTCATCGGTTAGCCTCCCGGCAACGTGACAAAGTTCGGGTTGTAGCCGCTTCCTGTGCCGAAATAGTTTCCACTGGAGCCACCACCAAATCCAGCAGCCCAGTTGCCCACAGCGCTACCAATGGCGCTCCCGATTGGCTGGGCGACCATCTGTCCAATACCTTGAGAGGCTTGGTTGATTTGGTTCTGCTGCCCCAACTGCGCCCCGGGGCTTCCAAGCCCTTGATAGGAGTTGTAGTCGGCGATCTGCTGCTGGATGGGCAGGTTGGCTTGCTGGCCGAACTGGCCCACATTGCCAAGGATGCCCATCTGGTTCTGAATGGCGTTGAGTTGCGTCTGGTACGGGAGTGCTCCCGACTGGTTGATGAGGTTCGTCCCTTGCGTGCCAAGCGATGAGCCAACCGCCCCAAGTTGCCCCGCAGATTGGTTGAGCGCACCCACGCCTTGCACGCCCATGAGTTGCCGCTGGAGCAAATTGTTCTGCCAGTTCTGGTTGAACAGTTGGTTCGATTGGTTGGCGATTCCCGCGCCTGCGCCGCTCATGTTCAGGCCGCGCGCGGCGAGGTCCGCGTTGGTCTGGTTCATGTTTTGCGCTTGCAGGTACTGGTACAACTGGCTTTGCGGGTCGAACGCCGAACCGATCAGTTGATGCTCCAGCCCCGGGATCTGCCCCATCTGGCCGTACAACTGGTTGGCTGCGCCATAGGCGTTGTAGCCCTGCTGCATGCCTCCCTGCTGGGCTTGACCCGATGCGTTGAGGGCTTGGTTGTAGTACGGGCTATTAACAGCCTCTTGGCCGAGCCCTTGGGCGTTGGGCAAGAACGCTTGGTAGAGATTGTTCTGTCCCAATTGAGGGATCAGCCCCATCTCGTTGCCTGCGGCCTGCCCGAGGTTTGGCGGCAGATACGAGCCGCCGCTGTATCCACCCGATGAACCACCACCGCCAAGCATGTTCCCGACAACGCCTGTCGCCAACCCGCCAGCAACCGCGCCGCCAATCGTTACCCAGGCCATGTCATACCCCTTCGGTCTGCTTCCAATGCTCGTAAGCCTCATACGACTCGGCAATGATGAGTCGTTCTAGTTCGGCCAGGTCTTGCGTATCTGTAGGATTCTGATGGATTGTAGTCCAATAGGTGTCGGTTTCAGCATAAACCGCCCGCTTTGTCCCGGGCTCCGACACCATCGTTAAAGGGCCTTCCCAGCGTTCGACGCCTCCGAACTCTGTATAAATGATGACTTTACCTTGGCTTAAAACGTTGGCATGGCGGTGTTTGTGAATCTTCCCGACCACGATGCTTTTGGCTGGGATAAAAATGGTCCGCACGTAAAGACCCGGAGCAAAGACGTGTTGCAACGGCATGTCAACGTCAGGCAGATTAAAAACCCCGCGTTGCAACTCGTAGAGTTTACGCCTATCGCCATCAACGGCGGCCAGTTGGTGCCCCGCGTCTTCCAAATGATGCACGCGATCTTGCCCATGCCCGTCGCCTTGCACGAACGGAACCGCCCATGCAGGGAGCCGCGCATTGGCGACGGCAACCGGAGTCGTGCCCGTTATAGGCTTCCAAGCTCCATGTACAAGGGCCACGGAGTATTTCACGCAGCCCCCTTGATGCGCTCAGCCACATGCAGCGTGCCGAGCCCAAGCATTGAGACCGTGAGGGTACTCAACTGGCCTAGATCAAGCGTCGGAAGGGCCACGGGGTGTCCCGCCATCGCCGCGACAGCTTGCAGGATCGGTGCCAGCACGTAGGTGTAGCCGAACCCGAGGGTGCAGACCCACCCGAGGCCGCCTCGCCAGTGCTGCAACGGGTCGCTGCTTTGGGCTTCGGCCTTGTCGATATCCAACTGCCCCTGCTGGGCCTGGATCTGCCCTTGCACGATGGCAAACTGCTGCGCAAGTTTGGCCTTTTCTTCCTCGGTCTTGTCGGGCCAGACGCGCCCGATGACCGTATTAGCCAAGTCGGCAATGCTGCTGATCGGATCAATCCCCATCGTGGCCTCCTTAGAGGATGCTTTTGAGCCAGCCCCAAGCCCGCTGAGCGGCGTCCTCAGGAAGCGCTGCAAGCTCAGCAGGGATGGTGGCGGCTTTGCTTTCCAGCGTCGCAGCACGCACTTCCAAAGCCTTTGCCTTGGCGTCGGCTTCTTCGCGCAGGGCTTGCGCATCGGCGCGCAGTTTTTGCGCTTCCGCGCTGATAAGGTGGATCATTTGCTGGCTCCCAGTTGCAGGTTGTGGGCGATGCGACGTGACCACCCTTTGCCGAAGTTGCCCCAAATCGGCAAGTTTGTCAAGTATTCCAAGCGCAACGCCAAGAACCGCATAACCATGACATACGGGTTGGTCAGGTTCACCGCCGTGATCGTTTTGGGACCAATTACGCCGTCCACCACTGCGCCGCTGGCTTGTTGCAGCCACCGCACCACGTCGCCGCCGTTGTATGCCGCATCGAACACCTGTACGGCCACCAGTGGCACCAGTTTATCGCACTGGTACTTGTCCCAATACTCGGCCTTGGCGATGGCTTGCGCAGTGGCCAGCGGCAGGTCGTGCATGTCGCCCGTGTAGCCGTTGGCACGCGCAACTCGCTCAGTGATGCCGTACATCGTCGCGCCACCCGGATCAGCCGGGTTGTCCACAAAGCCGCCCTCCAGTCCGATGGTATTCTCAAAGGCCTGTTCAAAAGGGGTCATGTCAACTCCAAAGAATGACAGCCAGCGCGGGATCGCCTGAGCCGCTGTCAGCTCCATTGCCGAAGCCCTGAATATACGAGTTTTGCCCCCAAGATTGTGCTTGGAACTTGCCATACGCGCTGCCCGGGTTCAGAAACAATTGCTGCGCTCCGTTGACCGACACGGCAACTGTCTGCCCGATGGTCACACTGACAACATCTCCCGCGACGGCTTTCAGTTGCTGCTTGAGCACTTGTTGCCCCGCACTACCGAAGGGCGCTCCCCCCGCCGCAGTTGCGCTGACATAAACTGTCGTGGTGTTGGGAGGCATCGTCCATGAACCGGATGTGATGAACACTTGGAAGTTGAGTGGCGTTGGCTTGGAGCCTGTGTAGTGTTGCGAAACAGCGGCTTGTTGGCACGCGAACAGGTCGGCAAGGTTGGCGTTAATGAAGGCAACGTAGACCGTTCCCACTTGAATGTCTGCGGGATCGACTTGCCCCGCGCTGGCTACGATAAGTGGTGTAGCTGTGGCAGATTGCGTGTCCGCGCCATCGGTTTGCGCAGCGTTTGCGGCAACTCCCGTGATCGGTGCTGCATGCGCGCTCTGTATGTCTGTGCCATCGGTCTGCGCGGCGCTGCTGGTAATGAGCGGCGTGCCCGTTGCGGCTTGCGTGTCTGCGCCATCGGTCTGCGCAGCGCTGCTGGTAATGATCGGCGTTCCCGTTGCCGCTTGTGTGTCTGCGCTGTCTGTTTGCGTAGCGCTGCTGGTGATAAGCGGTGTACCATTGGCGGCTTGCGTGTCCGCGCCATCCGTCTGCGCGGCGCTGCTGGTGATGAGCGGTGTGCCCGTTGCGGCTTGCGTGTCCGCGCCATCCGTCTGCGCGGCGCTGGCCGAGATAGCCGTGCCAATAGAAGCACTGGCAACCTGTGTGTCGGCGCTGTCCGTCTGCGCAGCGCTAGTCGTGATAAGCGGCGTGCCTGCAGCCGTTTGCGTGTCAGCGCCATCGGTTTGCGACGCGGACGCAGACACTCCGGAGGCGCCCGACAGTTTGAGCGGCACCAGGATTGCGGCATACCCCGCGCTGTCCGACTGCATCCCCGAGAATGTCGCGCTCGGCGTCCCTCCACTGGAGAACTGCTGGTAGGCTGCGGCTCCCGTCTCATAGTTCGTGCCATCGTTTTCGTGCCATTGCAGCGTCCATCCAGTGGATACGGCAAAGCTCTGCGTGACGGTATTTGCTCCGTCGTTGGCGATGACAGCGAATACGAATTCGCTGCTCTGCGAAAGCGCCGCTGCGCTAGTAACAGTCAGAGATGTTCCGGTTCCCACAGAACTACCGATAGCGGCGGTGTCGATGGCGCTCGCTGTAAGCCCGGTGAGTTCATGCATCTCCCCGGTTGCGTAGAGCGTTACGTTCTTGTTGGTCTTGAACGTGACCGTGGTATTGCCGCCCGCGACGCTTTCTTCGATCAGAAAGTTCGCGGACCCGTGCGTACCAGTGGTTTCCTTGTGCTCCGCCGTCCAGGAAGCCGATGGGGGATTGATGTAGTCCGCCGAATCTGCACTGTTGAGCGCAATCGTCGCAGCCAGGGCATTTCCCGCGGTCACGCCATTGAGCGTGAAGCTGATGCTGGATACCCCGTTGGCCGTGACCAGCGCGGTGCTCTGGACAAGAGGCCCGCTCATAGCGCAGTGATGGTGAAGGCTGCGTTGAAAGCCGCCACGCTGTCAACATCAATGCGGAAGTGCGTGGGTTGCTTGGGCCACTGGATTTCTACCGTGGTCTGCAGCACCGTCGCGCCATTGCGCGTGATGATTCCACCCGGGATTTCCACCGCGACCATCTGCTCAAAGGTCTGACCGCCATCGAAAGAAGCCGTCCATGCTGCGGTCAGAAGGGGCGCGCCAGCCGGAAGGCCGGTACGATCCATCGCCAGTAGTGCGCCCGGACTGCCGATGGGCACCGCGAAAGGCCCGATGGAACCTGCGCCCAAGACTATCGGGTACGCCGACGACTGCGCCAGCACAGTGGGCACGTCACGCCCCAAACGCCGTGATCGTCCAGGAAGTTACCGATACCGGCTGACCAGAAGTGATGGACGTACTGGTAAGCGTCAGATCGCCACCGGAGGTCGCGCAAGTGCCCTGACTGACGCAAGTCGTTCCCGCCGAGGATGTGCAAAGCCGGTAATATCCAGCCGTGCCGGTTGCCGAAGCATTCTCGGTCGTGAACGCGCTGAACGTTAGCACACCGCTGGTCACGGTACCCGCAGGATTGGAACCCGGCAGCGAAGCCAGAAGCGTTCCGGTCGCAGCGGCTGCGCAGTTGGCCGGGGGCGACCCGCTGTAGATCAGCAGATACGGCGTCGTCCCAAGATCCGTGACCAGATCGGTCATGGCGTTGGTACGGTGCGTGGTGGAATACTGAACGGCCATGACAACTCCTATTTCGACCTTCCGGTCAAGACTTTACGAACCAGCATTTGCAACCCACTGGTGCCCATTGACGCCAAGAGTGCAGCGACGGCAAATTCCGCCATGCGAGGCATTTGGGGGAGCCAGATCAACGCGACAGGGGCCATTGAGGCAAGCCCCGCACTGACGAGCGCGCGCCCGATAATAACTCGCCACGACAGGGGCTCGGCAGAGTCAAGAATTTGCCCGAGGCCGATCAGCGCGCCGAGGATCGTGGACCACGAGAAAAACGTTGTGTCAATGCTGTTGTTGTCGTGCATGGCGTCGTAGCAAGCGTTTGATGCCGACCTCAGCGGCAATGAACACAATGGCGATGATAGCGACATACAGCGCGTCCATGTCACTTCCTCATCTTCTTAAACGTCTCAGCAAGTCGAGCCCGTTGACCGAGCTTGCCCGGAGCCTTGGCCGCAGCGGCGAGCTTCTTGGCGGGGATCTTCTCACCCGCTTTGACATGCAGTTCCTGACGCAAAGCGCCGGGCTTCGTCACCGCGCCAGCGATCCAGTTCTTGGGTTTGCTCATGATGCCTCCTAGGGGTTGATGCCCCGGCAATGGCCCCCGGATTGGAAGGGGTCGAGAAGATTCTGGCACAGCAGCCGCGCAAACTTTTGCCGGTACTTGTTCAGGCCCGTCGGGTTAACGATGTGCAGATAGCGGTCGCACCGGATGGTCAGCAGCCACTCTTGCGGCAGATCGAGAAACACGGGCGTCGCGCACATGTTGAGGCTAAAGTCTAGCAGCCACCCGACAATGAGCATGGGGACGGCAAGGGTTTCGCTGGCCTTGGTCAGCTTGCCGTTGTTGCGCGCGGACAGCAGCGACATGACGGCGAGGAAGAACAACCACGTCGCATAGATCAAGCCGATGTAAAAGCCTAGGGTTTCAAGAATTGTCATTTCGTCCTCCACACCAGTTACAGGCTTCTCCCCTGCCGATCTGATACCAGCAGCGGTCTACGGGGCAGTAGTGGCACCACATGGCTACACCATCGGGATGATTTCAAACGTGGGCGCTGTCGTGGCCCAAGTAGCGACGACACTGGTTCCAGCCTTCACAAAGAACGTTGAGCCGGCGCTTGTGCTGATTCCCGTTCCCTTCACCGCCAGAGAGGTCATGCCGCCCGTTGAGCCGATCAGAATCATCGCGTCATACGGATAGGTCGGGAAGGTGTAGGGCGACGCTCCGGCAGTGAGCGCCGTGTTCGCCGGGGCATATCCAGGGCACGAGCGAATCGTGGTGCCGTTGTTGCCGAGTAGCGTCGCACCCTGGAACAGCGTGCATCCGTGGATGTCGTTGTTTGCTGTGCCGTTCGACTCCAGAAGCGAAACACTCGCAGAACTTGCCGGGTTGCTGACACAATCTGCAATCTTGTTGTAACTGCCGCCGCTTATCGTGATGTCGCCGATGCCCGAAGTCCCTGCGGTGTTGTTGCCGTTGAACTGGAAGGAGGTGATGACGCAATGCGCGCTGTTGTTGAGGACCAAGCCCGAGCCCTGGTGCCCGTCGCTCTGGAAATTGGTGAGGTTGATGCCCGAGCAGCCGTCCAGAAGGACCCCGGTTCCGCAGTTGCCGGACCAGCAATTGGCGAACTGCATGTCCGTCGCGGCGCTGGCGTTGCTTCCCTGTTGAATCACCAAGCCGTAATTGGTGCAGGTGTCGGCCAAGCTATTGGCAACGTGCAGGAACTCGATGGGGTAGTTCCCGGACGAGGTGTTGCCGATCAGCCAGCCGTAGAGTCCGTTCTCGGCTTCGGAGTTGACGAACTTGGAGCCGTTCGGGTTGACCAGGCGGAAGCCGGTATTCGCCACGCCCTGCGCGATCAAGTTGGACCCGATCACCGCGTTGCTGGTCCCGGCGGGCAGCGTGGTCGGGAGGGCGTCGAGCATGAAGCCGATGTAGTTCTGATTCGCTCCGGAGCCATCGACAGTGATGTTGTCCCAGACCACTTGCCAAAGACCCTGATTTCCGTACATGCCCACGTAGCAGCCGTAGATTTCCAGATCGCGGTGAATGCTGCGATTTGTCCAGGACTCTGATATCCCCATCGACGCGGTATTTGCGTTATTTGCACCCCAAGTCCCGAACAGAGTCATGTTCTGCACGCCACCGCCAAGAAGTGACGCGGTGCTGGTGCCGATGGTCTGGAACACCGGGTAGTTCCCGGTCGCGGTGATGATGGTCTTTTGCCGTCCTTGGCCGATGAACGTCACTCCGGCAGGACGCGAAATCGCTGCTTGGGTCTTGTAGGTGCCAGCCGGAACCAAAACCTTCCAGGCGGCAGCCGCTGCATCTGCGAATGCCGTATCGCTGAAAGTAGCGCCTGTGGGGTCAGCCCCGAAGTCCAGCACGCTCACGGACTCTTGCAGCTTGGCCGCGACGGTGCGGGAGACAGAGCCGGATGCGCCTTGGGAGTAGCCAACAAGGGATGCGCCCCCAGAGGCTGCGAGCGTGGCGCTAGCGACAGCGTTAGCGTTAACGCTCGTGACGATCTGGTTGAGGTCCGCCATGACAGGCGTGGCATCCACCGCCTGCCCGTTGGCAATCGTGTAGGGAAGCGCGTTGATGATTGTCATGGCTTAATGCCCTAATGCGATGGCAAGTACCGCAGCGCTGTAGGTGACGCTACTGGCATTATTTAGCTCCACAGCGATAGATGTCGTGCTGGTGGAAATGATTTGTGCAGAAAGCAGCGTGGCGGATGCGGAAAACGGATTGGCAATTGCCGTCACACACGCAGTAGGGAACGCAATAGGTAGCGTGATCGTTTGCCCATAGGTACTTCCCCCAGGAATCGACGGACTTGCGGAGGTTTGCACCCATTGAACGATGAACCCCCCTAGCCACGAAGGGAACTTGACGTACCCGTTGGCCCCAAAGTTCGTGGCAAACCCGGCAGCGGTGGCAACCGCCGCAATGACGCTGGCCACCAATGCTTGAATGCTATTCCACACCCAAGCCGTCGTAGGGACCAACGTGCTGTTGTCATTGGTGGCGGGCGTCGTGCCCGTCCCTCCAGACGCCACAGTTGTTGCCGCAATGGGCAGCGAGCCGTTGGTGAGTTGTTGCGCCTGAGGGGCTTGCGCTGTTCCGGATGCAGCAGCACCGACCGCAAACACCTGCGACGCACTTCCACTCGGGGCGGCGTACCCCGAACCACCACTGACGGGGGCAAATTGACTTTGCGCTTGTGCAAGCGGCACAGCCCCCGCAGGGTTGGTTGTCGTGGCAACCAGAAATTCCGTAGACGCGCTCCCACCAGCGGGCGCGGCGTTGGAATTAACGTTGGCGACGATCTGGTTAAGGTTGGCCTCTACAGGCGTCGCGTCAACCGGGTCGCCGTTGGCAATCGTATACGGTAGAGGGTTGATGATGGTCATTAGCCCGTCCCCGTGTATTGCAGGGCCTCGTAGCGGAAATCAATGCGGCCCATACGGAAATAGAGCCCGCTAAAACCAGTCAACGCAAGCTGACATGTCTTGAACACCAGCGGCTCGCTGAACGACAGCGCTGCCACGCTCGTATTGTAGGGCGCTGCGGCCCACACAAGACCTGCTGTGCCCCACACAATACCGCTTCCGCCCCACGTTGCCGGGGTAGTAACAGGCGATAGCGTCGCTTGGTTGATGAGGTCGCCTTGGCTGTCCAGCACTTGCACCGTGTACGAGGTTGTGCCGTACACCGCGCCAACCGTCATCTCAATCGACGCCTTTTCCGCCATCGGGGGGTCGGGATTGATGAGGCTCGATGTCATGTTGACCGTCAGCGCCGTTCCATTCTCGGTAAACGAGTCGCGGCTGGTCGTGTAGGGGTTGGACTGCCAGATGGTCGCACCGACGCTGTTCACAGCCAGCACGAAGGTGTTGCCAAACGCTGTGATCGTGTCAGCCGGGAATGTGTGCGGGCCGTTCCACTTGCCCACTTTCAGCGGAAACCAGTATTCAAACCGCCCCAACGTATCGGTCGTGGTGATGGTGTCGAGCGAAATGCGGTAAGTGTCCGAGGCATAGGCTGCACAGGCGCGCGAAGGCTGCGTGCAATTGAAAAACGGGTATACCACGTCCGGTTGCGGCTCGCTCACGACCATGCTCAGCGGCGGGATGGTGCGAATGCCGTCCACAGCCATGAACATGATGCCCGCAGGCGTGGGCTGGATGGTGCGCGGCGCAATGCACCCAATGCTGGCTGTCAACTGATTGAGCGCGAGGTTGCCACCCGTGGTTGATCCACCATAGTTCCAATCGCCCGTGATCTGCCAGATGGAATTGGGTTTAAACGCCACCAATGCGGACAAGATGCCCTGCGTAGCGGTGGAAATCCCTTGCGGGACAAACGCCGTAATGCTTTCGGTGGATGCCCCCAGCGTGAGCACCTGCCCCGCGTCGGTTTGTGTCAACGGCGCCAGCGCATCGCTGAAATAGACCGTATTGCCGACCGCATACCACGCGCGGTTGTAGAACGACCCCACTGCCGTTGGCACGGCCCCTAAAACACTCGTGGTGCCTTGTTTGAGGTTGCCCGTGGCATATGCTAGCGTCGTGAGGTTGATCGTCCCCACAGGGCCGCTGGCGAGCGTATAGCCTGGGTGCGTGATAACGATATAGTTCCCCACCAGCACCATGACAGGCGGCGTCCATGCGCCGCTGGTGCCTTGCGTGGCAGGCACATTGCTGCTGGTAATGCCGCTGATCGTGACGAATGCGCTTGTCGCCGTATCGTAGCAAAACGGCTGGTCATAGCCTGCGGTCAACCCGCTTGCGACCATGCCAAAGATGCGCGTGCCCAGGGTCAGCATCACGGACACCACACCAGGCGTCGTAAAGCCACTGAATGTCGTCACGCTGGTGCTCGCAGGGCGCGGAGCCAGCATGTTGTTGCTCACCGGGTCGTGAATCAAGTTGGTGAGCAACTTGCACGCGCCAGGGAACGCCATCTTCCCATCCCGTGCGTCCGACAACCCCACCGGACGCCACTGGTAGATCGCCGGGTTGCGCAGCATCTCAGAACCCCGTGATCTTGCTCGGCGGCAGGCGACCCGCGCCCCCACGGAACGAGTTGCCGAGACTTACCACTTGCGCATGGTTCTCCCGGTCGCCCTGCATCTTGAGGAACGCCGTGAGCTTGTTCTGCGCCTCCGTCGCGTACTGCAATTGCCGCGTGTCGTCGGTCAACCGCATGATGTCGCTCGCCAGCACCGTCAGCAGATAGTCACTGTCCGGGAACCACGGCACCGCGCTGCTGGTTGCAGGGTTCGCAATGTCCGCTGGCTGGCTCCAGTACCGCAAGGTGTACTGAATCTGCGCGTTGGGCATCGGGTACAAGTACAGCGTCACCGGGGTCGTGCTGGGGTCGCTAGCGTACATCGTCGGGTACGCCATCGCCACACTGCCGACGTTGATGCGGTCGTAATCGGGCAGGCTGATCTGCCGCATGGTTTGCGGCAGACCCCCGATGTAGTACCACAACTCATGCGAGCGAACGTAGTCGCTCGGCAAACTGTACTGCTGGACGCCCGCAGGGAGCGAGAACGCCGTCGTTTTCAGCAATACGTCGAAGTCGTACAGCCGCGCAAGCGAGGCGAGACGCCCATTCAACAAGTCACCGGCCTGCGTCGTGTATCCCGGTGCCTTGGCGATCTGCAAGGCGTAGGTGACAAGTTGTTGGGCGGTCAGCATGGTTACACGGCTCGCGCTCGGGTTTCTTCAAGCTGCACTTTACCACGCTCGATGTCCGTTTCCATCTCTTCGATGCGAGCCTGGATGCGCTGTGCCGGGTCGTCCTCGATGGAATGCTCGGGCTTCTTGAGGTACTGCCGCAGGTCAAGCTTCTGGTTGCGCACCATCGCCTCTTTCTCCGCGATCATGGCTTCCAGCATGGACACTTCGCCCTTGGCGCGCTGGCGCAGCACCACTTCCCGAAGCAGGTCGATCTTTTCGCCAAATTGCTCTTTGGTCGCGTCCTCGGGCATGTTGAAGTTGATGGAAATGCTCAGTCCGTCCGTGGACAACGTGCCCCCGAACTGCGCCACATACCCAACTTTCTTGTCGTCGCTCATCAGTGTTTACCCTCGCAGAACATGGTTCATCTTCTTAGGAGCAAAGCCGGTACGCTGGCCTCGCACTTCCTGCTCATGCGCCCACGCACGGAACATGATGTCCTTGAGCGTTCGCGCTTGATCCACCGTGACCTTGTAGGTCATCCCCGGCTGGTAGATGCGCCCATCCACGCGAATATCCGGCGCGTGCGGCGGCACGTCGATGGTGACTTGCATGTACTCCACTTCGGGCTCAACGTCCTCGTGCGAGCGACGCTTGCGCGTGCTTTGCACAGCCTCAGCGATCATGGATTCCTCATCCGTCATAGCATGCTCCTAGGAAGTTGGATGGGCTCCAAATCATGGAGCCCATCCAGGGACTACATTACCCGAAAGTGGGCGAGAAGGCCGACGACGACTCGATGCGCATGAAGAACTGGTTGTTCATGATCATCGTGCCGTAGAAGATCTTCCACGAAACCACACGGGTCTGGTTCTGCGGGTCAAACTTGTCCGCACCCGTCAGGTAGAACGTCTCCAGACGCGACAGATCCACCTGCGCGAACGACTCCTTGCCGAAGATGAAGGTGGGGTACACCGTCACACCGGTCGCAGGAGCCGCAGGCGGGGTTTGCGCCACGCCCACGCCCGTGATGACCGCAACCGTCCCGGGGGCCAGTTGCACGGCATTGCCGGACAGCGGACCCGTGGTGGGGCCAGAAGCCGACAGACCCAGATTCGCCGGGCTGGTCGTGGTGCCGACATACACGTTGTACGTGTAGCCGGTCGTGTTCGGAACCGTCACGCTGATGGAGCCGGTCGGACCCGTCACCGCGATACCCGCCGAGACTTGGTAGATCAGCGTCTCGTAGTTGGTATTGGCATTACTTGCGGTCACTTGCACGTAGTACGTGCCGGTCGCAAGCGCCCCGGCAGTCCCAGCAGTGCCCGACACCGCAGCCACGCCGGTCCACGACGGAACCATGTTGGAGCGAGTGAACCGGATGCCGGACCACTGACCAATCTCGGCGTTGTACAGCTTGCCGATGTCGCTGTACTGCCACGCGGTCACGACGGTGGAGTTCTGGCGCAGGTCTTGTTCCACCAGCGGGTGAATGACGGCCACGTAGTGCGGCGCAGACGCCGGGGTGACGCCCTGAGCGCCACTCGCGGCCTTCATCTTCATGTCGGCACCACCACCCGACTCGTAGTACCGAGCGCCCAGCGTGAACAGGGTACCGTTGGCACGGTTGAGTTCGGTCGGAGACAGCACAGAACCCGAGGTCAGCGAAGCACGCGAGCCCACGGAGCCCACGTAGTTCACCTGCGTACCGCCCATGATGGCGTTGAAGGTGTTGCGCTCGATGGTTTCCGCCGCTTGAATGCCGATCAGTTCCACGGCCTTCTTGAACACCGGGTGATAGATCGTCAGTTCCGCAACGTCGGTGATGCGGATCAGGTCGCCCCACTGCGCAACCGTTCCGGTCACCTGCGTGATGGTCATCGTCTCGCCCGACGACGGCACACCCTCGGCCAGGGTCGTGTACGGAAGCGGCACACGCTCATAACGGAAAGCGTAGTACGTGGTGCCCGTGCCGCGAGGCAGGTCCACCTTTTCCGCGATTTGCGAAACCACCAGTTGACGCTGGGTCAGTTCCAGCGTCTTTTTCTGGATGAACTTGCCAATGTCAGCGGAAAAATTGGATGCGTTGTTGGTCGGCATGATTCATTCTCACTAGAAGGTCAGTTTGGAGAGTCGTTCCTCCAAATCGGCGTCCTCATCGCGCCCACCACTGGCTGCGGCATTGCCACGGCTGCGCAGGGGCTTGGAGGCCGGTTTGGAAGCCGCACGGGTTGCTTTCGCCACCACGGCGGGAGCCTTGTTCAGCACTTCCTCGCCAATCAAGAACTTGAGAATGGATTCACGCGGAGCCGTTTGGCCTTTCGCTCGCATCGTCGCCAGAGTTTCCTCCACACGATCCACATATTTTGCGATCATGGGGTTCTGCAACGCACGTTGCTGAAAGCCAATCTTGTCCGTCATGTCAGCCTGAGCGAACTGCTGCTGCTGCACTTCGCGGCGCATCTGCTCCATTTGCTGCTGGAGCATGTAAGCCTGGCGCTCGCTCGGGTCGAGACTTTCCAGAAACTGCTGCTGCCTCAGTTGCTCGGCTTGCGTGCTTTGCGCCTGAATCTGCTGCAATAGTTGCTGGCGTTCCCGCTCGGCGGCGTCCGCCCGTGCGCGCTCGCGCTGCAATTCCTCTTGCTGGCGTCGAATCCTTTCCTGTGCCCGGGATTTATTGCTTACTTGCGACTGCGCGGCGGCTTCTGCGATGGCATCTTGGGTAGCATCACCCTCGTTTCCATCTTCGCCGCCGACTTCGGCGCTTTCATCAATGCCCTCGGAAACTTCGCCATCGCCGTCGCTTTGGGCAACGCCTTCGGCTTCATCACTTTCGAGCGCATCATCCACTCCCGGTTGTTCCAGATCGTCGTCGTTCATGCTTACCTCAAAGTGTGCTTACGGCCACCAGTCGAACCTGACTGCTTACGGCAGTCGCTCGATTTGTGCGAATACTACCACTACATTTTGCGGGGCATAACCCCCGGCGCGTGCATCTGGTCCGGGTGGATTGCACCCGCAGGCTGTTGTGCCACTCCGCGCGGGCCTGCTACCTGACCGCCCGGACGGGGTGTACCCGGCACGCCCGGTCCTGCGCCACCCGGGATGCCTGGAGCGCCTTGCGGGGCCTGCGCCATCGCCTTTTTCTGCATGGACTGCTGATGGGCCATGATGTGCGCCGCAATCTGGTGATGCGGGTCGCCCGTTTGCATCGCCGCCTGATGGTGCACCGCAATATGCTCGGCGTCATTATCCAACGGCGACACCGCAGCGGGCATGTTCTGCACCAGCATCTCGTTCTCAATGTGCGGGTCCACGCTCATGCTGTCGCGGGCTGACTTGAGAATGTGCGACGCCAGACGCGGCCCATACACCGTGTCCACCATGTGGTCGATGATGGGGCCAATATCGAGCACGCGCCCACCGAGTTGCTGCGGCGGAATGCCCCGCAACACGTTCATCGCCGCGATCATCTGCTGCACGTTCTGCGCGTTCTGCACCCGCTGCACGCCGTTCCACACGAACCGATACCGCGTTCCCCATTGCACGGGGGGCACACGCTCTAGTTCCGCCTCGTAGCCCAACTCGCCAAAGTGCTCGATGGTCGTGGCCTTGTCGCGGAACTGCTGGTCGTACTCGAACACCCGCTCCACCAGCGGCGTCAAGATGAACGATTCCAGCACGCGCACGCTGTCGGAAATCCCCTCCAGCGTCACCTGCTGCTCCATCGCAATCTGCGCCTGCGTCGGTTTGCGCCCCGGAGCGCCACCCATCGGCATCATGGCAGGGTTGAGCCCAAACGACTCGTGGATCTGCGCCTTGGCCCCTGCCACGATGCTGAACGCATCCTGCCAGAGCTTGGGGAATTCCAGGATCTGCGTGTCCTGCGGGCTGGTCTGCCACACAGCGCCCGTTTCCAGCACCATCGACCCCACACGCGGGTTCTTCTCCGGGTTGGTCATCACGATGGGCGCCAAGGCATATTGCGCCGCGTCCATCCCCATGTTGATCGCGTCGTTGACCTGGTACTGCAACTGCTCCACGCACTTGACCGGACTGACCCCCCAGAAACTCCCCGCTACCTTTTTGACAGGCGCCGAGATGACCGGCGCGCGCTGCCCCCAGAATGGGTTTTTCTTGACCGTCAAAAAGTCGTCCGGCCCGAACGCCAGAAAGTAACAAGGCGTCCACTCCCCTTCGATTTTCAACTCGCACCACACTTGGTATAGCAGTAAGTGCTTGGAGCCTTTCTCGCTCTTGACCCCCGCCTCTTTGGCCGCCCGCTTGGCATCATCAAACTGGTTGGGATTGTCCTTGCGCTCGTTGCCCCCGTCGAACAGCCCCATCGCCTTCTTGTACATCTTGGGCGTGAACTGATCCTTCCTCTCGCGCAACCAGCTTTTTGTCACGCGCAGCGCAACCGCCACCACGTCCGCATCGTCGATGGTGTCCACGGTGGCAGGCAGCACCACCAGATCCTGGTCCGCAATGACCCAGATGTCCGGCAGCCCCGTTTCCACTTCCACTTCCTGCTCGACCTCAATTTCTGCCCCGGGGATGGTCTCCCCCGTCGGAAGCCGCACCGGCTGCGTCTGCCGCTCCAGGATCTTGCGCGAGCGCGTCTGCCAGTCCACGTACAGGCTGTACTGCCCCGTGATGTCCCCAGCCCGCAGCATGCTTGTCACGATCTCACGCAGCCGGCTCGCCCGCACATAATGGTTTTGCAGCGCAGTCAGTGCCCTGGCCGTATCGTCCGTGGACGAGATGCACTCCACGAACCGCCCGTTGGAGGGGAATAGCGCGTTGCTGAACCTCAGCGTCCTCGCCTCGATGGCGTCGCGCACCGCAGGCACGAACACCTTGCTCTTGCCCGCGTAGGCCTGCTGGTCCGTCAGCTTGGTGTTGTAGATGTCCGCGTACCGCTCGACCTCCCGGTCACGGTCATCGCGGGCCATGAAGCCGTCCACCACATCCTTGTAGATGTCCCGGACCTGCTCCATGACGGCGCTTTTGCCGACATATTCCTGCTCGTTGTCCTGCGTCGTGGTCTGGTCCATGGCTCAAATAGGAATGATCAGCAACGAAAATGCCGCGATTGTAACGACAACCGCCGTAACTACCATGCCGCCATAGATCCAGATGAGTTCCATTACCGTCGCATACTGATGAACCTGCGCCCCGAATCACTCATGGCCCACACTACGCCATCCTGCGCGTCATTGTCAAGTGCGAACCCCTGGATGGCCGCGTAGCACGATTCCAACCCCTGCGCCACATGCTTGTGCAGGTTTTCCCGAATGCCGAATGTCGTTGTCCCCGGGTCACGGCAATACCCACCCGCCAAGGCGTTGAGCGTCCACGTCGCCTCGGGGCTGACCGTCAGCAGCGGACTCACCCCCTTGCGTGTCCTGAGCGGCCCATCCAGGCACTCCGCACTGTCCGCAAGCCTGCGCCCCTGCCGGAACGCCAGACTCAAGCGCTTGAGCGTCGCAGGAAGCCCCGAGTGGTCGTTGGCCAGCGCCCGGTCGCTCGGCACGTACAGCACAGGCCGCTTGCTCGTCGGAACCTCATGGCTCGCGCTCATGAGCACGGTCCTGAGCGAGTCATCCAGACTGCCTTCAAGCACCCAGTCCCGATGCACATGCGTGCCACCGTCCTGCACGAACAGCAGCGTCGCGTACAACCTCCCCGCCGTGGCGTTGACCGCCAGGAACCACTCCGCCCGCAGCGTCGGCGCCTTGTGCTGGATGTGGTCCGCACTGAACGTCTGGTACACCGGCATGCCGGGCCGCAGCCGCAGCAGGTACGCCAAGGCGTTGGCAATGTCCTTCCTGCCCAACGGGAACGACATCAATTCCACTTCCAGGTCCGGCAGCGGCTTGCAGAACTTGACCTCATGCGCCTGGAAGAACGGTTGCAGCCCCTTGATGAAGTTGTCCTTATCCCTCGGCGCCTTAACCCCTTGCAGCGGCAGGATGTCCCCGCGCCGCGTCATCTCGGCCCGCAGAGGCTGCATGAGCCACTGGTTGAGGCCATCTTCTTCGACCGCCACCACCATCGGCTGCCACGTCTGCGCCAGGTGGAAGATCTGCGCCACCTGCTCGAACGGCGTATGAAAGTGGCCTGATGCCTCATGCACGTACAACTCGTTGCCCACCCACGACCCCACCGCGTAGCCCGTGCGTGCGCTCGTGCGCTGGTTCGTGGTCCTCGCCGGGTCTACCACCAGCATGCGCGGCGCAAACTCAATGCGCTTGAGCGTTGGGTCGATGACCTCAAAATCCGTCCGCGCAAAAATGCTCGCCGCATCGCTCATGGGCTTGAGCAAATACTCCTGACTGAACCCCGCCAAGTCGCCGTTGATGCGGAACTCCTCTTCCTTGGCCTCGATCCACGCGAGCGGAAACCGCTCGTTCCACAGGGGCACCTTTGCCTCCCCATCCATCGTGTACAGCGGGAACGAGAGCGTGCGCCACGTCGCATCCTGTTTGAACTGCTCGATCACACTGTCCGCATGCAGCGGCGTGCCATTGACCCGAATGCGCGCATGCGGATCGAGCGCAGGCTTGAGTTCCCGCGTGAACCACTGACTGACCTTGCGCCGCGCCTCAGGCGTGGCCACCGACTCACGATCCTCGAAGTCGTCGATCAGCACCAGATCGGGCCGCGCATTGTTCGCCGGGTTCTTCGTGCCCCGCACCGACTGATTCGCGCCGAACGCTTGCAGGATGACCCCATTGTTGAGTTGCAGCAGGTTTTCCGTCCACGTCGCGCCCTGCGTGTACCCAAAAATCCCGTTGATCTTGTCGTTGTTCTCCAATTCCATGCGCACGCTGGCCAACCTCTCGCACGCACTCGAATACGTGTTACCCACGATCAAAATGTACTTGGCAAGCTGGAACAGCGCCGCCACGCAAATGGCTTCCTCGGCCAGCGTCGATTTCGCCCCACCCCGGAACACCTCGACCAGCACCGCCGGGTGATCGGAGAACCACGCATCCACAATGGTGCGATGAAACGCGGGCGACGCCTGCGGATGCCTGTGCGCAAACAGGTATCGCAGCGTGAACGCCCAATCCGCTTCCAACTCGCGGATCAACTGCTGGATCGGGGATGATGGCTCGGCCACATTACGCCCTAAAAAGAAGCCCCTCGGCGAAACTCACGAGGGGCTAAGGCCACGCAGGGAGAACAGCATGGAGGCCCCATGATAAGGGCAGGCTTGGGTTGCTGCAAGCAGCCATCTTGGCAACGCATAGGAAGGAAGAACGACCAAGCCCGCTGGTAGTAGATTCTAAGGGGAATTCGGGAATTTCGGCGCGGAATGGATGCGACCCCTGCATATAAAAATTTCGCACCCCCGACCGGCGGCAATTCCAGAGTTTGCTGCATCGCACCATTCAACCCTGGCACGATTCTTGCATCGCAAAGCAATCTCCATGCCAGCACGTTGATTGCACTGCAACATCGAAGTGTGCAACGGTTTGTAAATCCAGCTGGCAGCATTGAACCGAGCTAGCTATAGTAGATGCATTGATCAACGCAACCCCTGGAGCACAGCATCATGGAAACATACTTCTTTGAAATGACCGATACCTTCGGCGGTGAGGCAAATTACGCATGGGCTCGTCGCGTACTGGTGCGCGCTAACAGCTTGCGCGGTGCCTGCATCAAGGCTGCACGACACTTCGGCATCAGCGGGCGAGTCGTCAAGGTTGACACCTACGGCGAGTCGGCACGATGGAACGTGCGCAATGCCTGCATCTGCATGTTTGGCGAATGGGCCGACGGCCTAGAAAACTTCGTCGGGATCGAAACGATCTGAATTGTCGCCTTTCCGGTATGCAGGGTGAAAGTCTCACCCTGCGTCGCATCCTTACATCAATGGAGTACAGCATCATGGCAACCTACAACGGACATCGCAGCTGGAACGCTTGGAACGTTTCGCTCTGGATCAACAACGACGAAAGTTTGTATAGGCTGGCGCGCTACTACGCCGAGACGTCGCCCAATCTCGGCGCAGCAGCGCGCCGCATGCTGCGCGACCTGCAAGGTCAACGCACGCCGGACGGCGCCAAGTACAACCTTACGTGCATCCGCGAAGCGATGCGCGGCATCCTCGACTAATCGATTTTTCTCATGATGCCGATACACGGTCCATTTATGAAATCGATTGGCCCAAAACTGCGCCAGATTGCAGCCTTCGCCCTCATCGCAGGCCTGATCCTGCTACCGTGGATCCTCTACTTCTGGAGCATGAAGCCATGACACCCTTTGCCCACATCGCAGACTACGCCGAGCGCATGGCCGCCATCCGTGCCGCCTATGCCGCGTGGATGTGTCAGGAAGGCCTATGCGGGCTTTCGCTGGCCTGAGCAGTACCACCCTACAACCTTGCAACAATTGGCCCGCTACGGGCCGTTAGGAGCCGCAGCGCCGCCCCTGACGCCCCCGGGCCGCTATCTACACACTCTGTCTACCCGATTTCGGCCCGCAAGCTATTGATTTCGTTAGGAAAGTTACTTACTTACTTACTTAGTAAACTAAAAAATACTAAGTCAACCACCGTTACCATGTACCTACCTACCTACCTACAGCCTATCGACGATACATGGTAACGTACCCCGCTATTACTTTCCCGCGCCTAGCAGGGCCGAATTTGCCAGTTTCCCTAAGCAAATCAACAACTTCCAGCTATCCAATATGTTTGACTAGCCAACCTCCCCGGCACAGATGCAGGCTATACATGGTAACGCATCGCGCCTATACTTTTTCGGGTCTACTACCGCGTGCCACGGAGAAATTTCTATGCAAGATCAATCGCTTAGAGCGCTTGCCGACCGCTTGCGACTGTCCATCCGTAGGGCGGAGACTGTCGCGGCGCAGATCCGGCGCTACTGGAGCCCTGCTGACCTGCAAAACGGCATCGCGTGCCTACATGCACTGCGCCAGCATCAGCGCATCGCGCCGACAACCCAGCATCGCAAAGTGTTGCTCGCAAGGGCAAAGACTGCGCAAGCCGACTTGGTGCGCGTGCTGGCCGAGTTACGCGCCATTGTGCGCAGGCGCAGCGATGCGCCCCTGATCGATGCTACTGCGCCTGTAATGCTGCTACCCGCCTCCACCCAGGTTGCCGATCCTGTAGAGCCTGTCAGGCTACGCCTTGACGATCCTTTCGTGCCCGATAGTGGCAAGCTGCTGCCGTGGTCCGACTACACCATGTACAAAGAAATGCGCAGGCGTGACGGCACGCTAGGCGAGTACCGGCATGCCAAGCGCCTAGCGCAGGCACGGTACGGCGTGAGCGATAGATCGGA